>ERZ1684502.2-NODE-2-length-296082-cov-69.578076_pt1 | contig 296082 bp, 319 predicted proteins | sample MGYA00580192_ERZ1684502 | MGnify/ENA primary metagenome ERZ1684502 (study PRJEB41476, sample SAMN13258264) | hydrothermal vent metagenome | biome: caldera [ENVO_00000096]; feature: acid hot spring [ENVO_00002120]; material: acidic water [ENVO_01000358] | place...
GCTGAATATGTTTATTTAGAGGGTTTTTAGAGTGCCTATGAGGAATTGAAACAAAAGGAGTGATGCTATGCCAAGAAGAAAAAAAGACGTTTTTAGAGTGCCTATGAGGAATTGAAACTAATTTTTCAGCATGAGTGCAATAATCATCACATCCACGTTTTTAGAGTGCCTATGAGGAATTGAAACTCCCACACCCATGCGGAAATCAATGCTATGATTGCAGTTTTTAGAGTGCCTATGAGGAATTGAAACTTACGCAAGCTTCAGGAAAAAGAAGAAAGAAAGGAAGTTTTTAGAGTGCCTATGAGGAATTGAAACTTATTTGTGTTAAAAACCGGAACCGGGGGAGAGTTAGTTTTTAGAGTGCCTATGAGGAATTGAAACCGCTAATTGTGGCGTGGATTTGGGACAAATGGGTAAAGTTTTTAGAGTGCCTATGAGGAATTGAAACCAGAGGAAGAAAACAGAAAACTGGCGAAAAGTACCAGTTTTTAGAGTGCCTATGAGGAATTGAAACATGGAAGAATACGGCATAAGGATATCGTCTAAATATGTTTTTAGAGTGCCTATGAGGAATTGAAACTAGATAGGACTATAGAGATATGAACAGCTTTAGCAGTTTTTAGAGTGCCTATGAGGAATTGAAACAACATAAGTCGGCTGTTGCTTTTCCTTGTAAATTCATGTTTTTAGAGTGCCTATGAGGAATTGAAACCCGGTAGGGTTTGATCCTCCAAGGCTTCGGTATGTTGTTTTTAGAGTGCCTATGAGGAATTGAAACGAAAAATGTCTATAGGTGAGCTTAATTTTTACTTTGCGTTTTTAGAGTGCCTATGAGGAATTGAAACCTCTATCAGTCTTCCTTCCGTGTGGTCTCCAAGTTTGGTTTTTAGAGTGCCTATGAGGAATTGAAACTAACAACTTCTATGTAAAAGGAACCATTGGAGGTATGTTTTTAGAGTGCCTATGAGGAATTGAAACTTATAGATGATCTAAAAATGGAATTGGCAAAGATCGTTTTTAGAGTGCCTATGAGGAATTGAAACCACACGAGGAGAAGATCATAATATGGAGATAAGCTTGTTTTTAGAGTGCCTATGAGGAATTGAAACAAACCACCATGTTATCGTTTTCTAACACTTTTACATTGTTTTTAGAGTGCCTATGAGGAATTGAAACAAGCTCTTTTCAAGCTTTTCAAGAGACATATTATATAGTTTTTAGAGTGCCTATGAGGAATTGAAACTTGAGGGAGAAGGGGTTGGATGGGGTAAATATGATGAGTTTTTAGAGTGCCTATGAGGAATTGAAACTTGGATATTCATTTTCACACATCACATATGGATATAGTTTTTAGAGTGCCTATGAGGAATTGAAACTTCAAGAAAGAAAAGGAGGTAAGTGAGATGTATAAAAGTTTTTAGAGTGCCTATGAGGAATTGAAACACGAACAAGGTGTTCCTTTTGAAAGTTTAATGCAAGTTTTTAGAGTGCCTATGAGGAATTGAAACTGGAACTAATTAACAGCTTTCAATGTTTGAAAAGGCGTTTTTAGAGTGCCTATGAGGAATTGAAACCTTTCTGAAAAAGACCATTCTGGTAAAATACGAGCTGGTTTTTAGAGTGCCTATGAGGAATTGAAACGAAGGCAATTTTTTTTATTTTTGCAATGTGTAATAAGGTTTTTAGAGTGCCTATGAGGAATTGAAACACCCAAATGAAACAGTAGTTGTCAAGCAAGATTCTAGTTTTTAGAGTGCCTATGAGGAATTGAAACGAAGACTTTTAAACCTATTTTATATCATTGAAAATAGTTTTTAGAGTGCCTATGAGGAATTGAAACACACAAATACACGAGAAAAGAGTGTTAGATAAATATTTGTTTTTAGAGTGCCTATGAGGAATTGAAACAAATTGGGGATGAGTTTTTTATATTCAAACATAAGCGTTTTTAGAGTGCCTATGAGGAATTGAAACGGTGAAAATGTGATGAGATTGTGAAGGAGTTGTGAAGTTTTTAGAGTGCCTATGAGGAATTGAAACCTATCTGACTTACTCCGCCAGCATATCTTACGACGAGGTTTTTAGAGTGCCTATGAGGAATTGAAACACTTGCTCAAGGTAATCTATCACTTCTTTGAAGTAGGTTTTTAGAGTGCCTATGAGGAATTGAAACAAATACATAGGCTCCATTGCTAAAGATAGAGCTTTGTGTTTTTAGAGTGCCTATGAGGAATTGAAACATGGGATGGGATGGGGATGGGATGATGCTTATGATGGTTTTTAGAGTGCCTATGAGGAATTGAAACCAAAAAAGACAATCAGTTTTATTTGAAAAACAAAGAGTTTTTAGAGTGCCTATGAGGAATTGAAACACAGTTCAAGCGTTGAAAGTTTGAATGGCAATGTTCGTTTTTAGAGTGCCTATGAGGAATTGAAACTTTTCAAGATTCATACGACCTAAATAGTGGTCAAAATGTTTTTAGAGTGCCTATGAGGAATTGAAACATATTCAGTGATCAAAATGGCGCTGGCATGCCATATGTTTTTAGAGTGCCTATGAGGAATTGAAACGCTTCATTGGCTGTGTTTTCAATGCTTTGAAGTGGATGTTTTTAGAGTGCCTATGAGGAATTGAAACTACACCACCAAATAATTCTTTTTCTGGTTTGGCAATGTTTTTAGAGTGCCTATGAGGAATTGAAACAGCAAAGAGCTGTACAAGCTTTTGGAGAAGAGCTCCGTTTTTAGAGTGCCTATGAGGAATTGAAACGAAAAATGCTTATAACTTTTCTACGACACGGCAAAGGGTTTTTAGAGTGCCTATGAGGAATTGAAACTTGTTCTAAGCTCGCCATCAATTGCGCCAAGCTCTTTGTTTTTAGAGTGCCTATGAGGAATTGAAACTAACATCAAGAGAATGATAAGTTGAAACTACTACCATGTTTTTAGAGTGCCTATGAGGAATTGAAACAAAATTTCCAAGATTACCAAAGTATATATCTTGACCTTTACAACAAATACCAAAAAACTTCCGAAACAGAAAAAGAAGTGATTAACGATAATCTTGTTTTTGAAATAGAACTAATCAAACAGGTGGAAATTAACATAGACTACATTTTAGAATTGATTCGGAAATATCATCAAGATAACATCAAAAATAAAGAAATATTGTTAGATATCAACAGAGCTATCGACTCAAGCTTAAAACTTCGCAACAAAAAAGATCTCATCCTTAATTTTATTCAACAGCTTGATATCAAAAAGGAAGAAAAAGAGAAAGCCACATCAATAGATGAACAATGGCAAACCTATATTGTTGGAAAACGTAAAGAGGAGCTTGATAAAATTATTGAAGAAGAAAATCTTGACCGTGAAAAAACTTATAAATTTATAAGAAACTCTTTTAAAAGAGGATATATCGAAAGCGACGGAACAGAGTTTACCGACATTCTTCCACCAATGTCTCGGTTTACACCCAACGGGGAGCGGACGAAAAAACGTGAAGCTGTTCTAAAAAAACTTAATAATTTCTTTGAACGATTTTTTGACATTTCAAATGATGAAATATAGTGTCTTTGAAAAGCATATATCTGGTTATTTTCACATCTCCAAACAAGGATTGAAAGGATAGCAGTTGTATTTTGCGTTTTTTACGTAGGCTTTTTTATCTTTTATAAATACCCTGTTTTGCTCTATCCATTTTATCACTTGGGGTAAGAGTTTGTGCTCTAAGCTAAGGACTTTTTGCTCTAGGGTATGCTCTGTGTCATCTGGGTCTATCGGGGTGATGGCTTGGGCAATTATACAACCGGCATCTATATCCTTTGTTACAAAATGCACAGTGGCACCGCTAAACTTTGCGCCAGATTCTATAACCCTTTTGTGGACATCTATTCCTTTAAAAGCTGGCAACAAGGAAGGGTGTATGTTTATTATCTTTTGCAAATAGGCTTTTATAAAGCTCTCAGAAAGAATAGCCATAAATCCAGCCAACACTATAAAGTCTATGTTTTTTTCTTTTAAAAGCCTCAAAGCGTTTTCTTCAAACAAAGATTTTGGTTTTGGCTCAAAATAAAATGTTTCTACGTTGTAAGATTTTGCTATATCTATGGCTTTTGCGTTTTTGTTGTTTGATACAACGATAAACTCTGAGTTTAAAAAACCTTGTTTTTTAGCTTTTAGTATAGCTTCCATATTTGAGCCTCTTCCAGATACAAATATTGCTATTTTCATAAAGCTTTTGCCTTTTTTATAAATTTTTCTAACTTATCAGGATCTTTTTTGCCTGGTTTTGCTTCAACTCCAGAGGCTACGTCAACAGCATAAGGTTTTATATCTTTTAGGTTTTCGACATTGTTTTCGTTTAGACCCCCAGACACAAAAAAGTTTCTTTTCAAAACCTTTAATATATTCCAATCAAAGCTTTTACCAGTCCCTCCGTATTTATCTGATAGCGTGTCAAATAAGAGCATGTTATCTTCCCAGCATTTTTCTATGTTTGGTAAAACATCTTTTACCCTAAAAACTTTTATAAGTCTGTTTGATATGCTAAAAGTGCAATCCTCATCTCCATGAAGCTGAATAAAATCAAAATAGTTAAGAAGCTCTTTTACTTTGTCCAAAGGCTCTTTTACTACCACTCCCACCGTTGGTATTTTTAAATGCTTTTTTATTTTAACGGCGCTTTCAACATCTATGTATCTTTGGCTTTTAGGATATAGTATAAAACCCAAAAAATCAGCTCCCAGTTCTTGGGCTAAAAGGGCATCTTCTAGGTTTGTAATACCGCATATTTTTACCTTTGCCATATTATTCTTCACGCTCTTTTAAAGATAACAGTATAAGTCCTACTATGGATAAACTCACTGCGCTGTCTGCCACGTTAAAAGCCGGCCAGTAGTGGTTTCCTATGTGGAAATACAAAAAATCTGTAACCTTGCCATAATACACTCTTTCAAACAAATTCCCAAAAGCCCCGCCTGAGAGCATACCCATTAGTATACTTATTTTTGTATCTTTGCTTTTAAAAGCATAAAAACCACTTACAAATATGGCTATCACTGGAAGGACTTCCAAAAGTAGCACTCTAAGCATACCACCCAAACTAGATAGCATACCAAAAGCAATGCCCGTGTTGTATATAAGCACTATTTTTAGTATAGGTAGTACATCTATGCTTTCGTTTGGTTTTAAAATATGCCTTATCTCTATTTTCGTCATCTCATCCAGGATAAATACCGTTAAAAATGTAGCAAAGTATATTAAAAGAAATCTTTTAGGCTGTTTTTCCATATATGTTTTGCTGTTTCCAAATCACATCTTACAAGTTCTCTGCCGTTGTATTCTACAGTAAAAGATTTTTCTGGTATAACGCTTCCTATAAGCATCCAATCGAGGTTGGTTTCTTCCACTAAATTTTTAAATTGTTCTTCTAAATCTTGGTCTACGCTTACTACTACCCTTGTGGGATTTTCTGCAAATAAAAACATCGCTGGGTCTTCGTCTACGTAAAGGCTCATATAGACCCCTAAGTTTGTATCTACCAAACTCTCAAATATGTTTGTTATAAGACCACCCATCGATACATCGTGAGCCGATAGTATTAGGTCTTTTTGTATTAAGCTTATAAGAAGCTTAGATAAAAGCTTTTCTTTTTCAATATCTACTTTTGTAAGAGCACCCTTTACGCTACCAGCTAAAATCTTTTGCACAAGGGAACCGTTTAGAGTGTAATCTTGGTTTAAATTTCCTATAAGGAATAAACTAGAAGGCTTTTTAAACCTATGATCCATATGCTTATGCACATCTTCTAAGACCCCAACCCCTACTACCACAGGCGTTGGCATAATGTTTGTTATGGTGTTGCCTTCAACGGTTTCGTTGTATAGCGATACGTTACCACTTATCACAGGTATTGAAAACTCTTTCATGGCATCCGCCATACCGCTTACGCAAAGCTCCATCTTTATGGCAACGTCTTCTCTTTTTGGGTTTCCAAAGTTTAAACAATCGCTAAAAGCAAGTGCCTTAGCTCCTACGCAAGCTAAGTTTCTAACGCATTCTGCTATAGTCCATTTTGCCCCTTCGTAAGGGTCTGCTTCCATATAGTAAGCGTTCCCATCGGCTTTTATGGCTATTCCTTGCTCTGACTTTACAGTTGGTCTTAACGGCCATTTTATCCTTAAAACTGCAGCATCGCTTGAAGGTCCTATTACCGTATTGGTGCCTACTTCAAAATCGTATTGAGTATATATATGCTCTTTTGAAGCTATGTTTGGGTTTGATATTACTTTTAAAAATAGCTCTTTTAGATCTACTCTATCTGGTAAAAATTTTTCTTCTGATGGCGTAAATACCTTAGAAGGTGCTATATAACAGCTTGGCACACCTTCTGCTACTATTTTATAATCCAAAGATGCCACTTTTTCGTTTTTAAAATACACGTTTACCGTGTTTGATGCGGTGGTTTCTCCCAACACACACCAAGAAAGATGAAACTTGTTGGCTACATTTATAAGCTCTTGTAAATTTTCTTTCTCGGCTATAAGAAGCATTCTTTCTTGGCTTTCTGAAAGAAGTATTTCGTAAGCGTTCATGTCTTTTTCCCTAAGTGGTACTTCGTCTAAGTTTATATCAACACCCATGCTTGATTTGTAAGCTACTTCAAAGCAAGCACCAGCTATACCACCGGCTCCTAAATCTTGTATACCTACCACCAATTGATTTTCTGCAACATACATTATAGCTTCTAAAAGTTTTTTGCCGTAAAAAGGATCACCTATTTGGACGTTGGAACGCTTTTTTAAGGCTTTTTCATCAAACTGAGAACTAGCCATCGTAGCCCCGTGTATCCCGTCTCTTCCTGTGGATGAGCCTAAGAGAAATAGGATTTGGCCTACTTTAGTGGCTCTTGCTTTGTACATTCTATTTTTTGGCATTACGCCTATGCAAAAAGCATTTACAAGAGGGTTTTTTTCGTAGCAGCTGTCAAAAAACGTCTCACCGCCAACGGTAGGTATACCTATGCAGTTTCCGTAGTGGCTTATGCCTTTTACAACCCCTTTTGTGATCCTCTTAGAGGTTTCTCCAAATCTAAGGGAATCAAGTATGGCTATGGGTCTCGCTCCCATGGATATTATATCTCTTATTATTCCCCCAACTCCTGTAGCAGCACCGTTGAAAGGGTCTATAAAAGATGGATGGTTATGACTTTCTATCTTAAAAGCAAGCCACACATCTTCTAATTCTATAACACCGGCGTTTTCACCGGGTCCTTGAACTACGTAGGCGGCTTCTGTTGGAAATTTTTTAAGAAGAGGTTTTGAGCTTTTGTAAGAACAGTGTTCAGACCACAAAACCCCAAATATGCCAAGCTCTACATCGTTTGGCTCTCTGCCTATAAGGGATTTTATAGTTTCATACTCTTGTTGTGTAAGCCCATGTAAATTATCCATTTTAAATATTTTAGCATAGGTTTAAAGTAGGTTTGATAGTAAATATGTTATACCTACAAAAGCCAAAGACAAAAGCACAAACTTCAAAATACTTATAAAGAATAAACTAAGTATGGTATAGCTTAAGATAGCTGGTTTTCTTAGGTGTATAGCGTCGTATTTTTGAGATATGTAGATTATAGCCCATATGGTGGCAAAGTAGATTATCGTATCTACAACGATTGCATACATAAGGCTTGATAAATTTATATGAAAAGGTAAAGATCCCAACAGTTGATTGTATAAACTATTTTGAGGATTCATCGCTTGTATCGTCTTCTGGCTTTTTAAACCATAAGCTTTTTGGAAGTATTATAATTTTTTCGTTGGGTCTTTGCATCTGCATATACTCTGTAGCAAACTTTTTCATGAAGAAGTTTGGGTTTTCGTCTATTTGCTGTTTTTTTGCATAAAGATATTGATATCTATCCTCTTCTTTTTTTAAAAGAGCTTCTATCGGACTGCTGGCTCTTTTTAAGGCTATCAGCGAGAATATGTTAGAAGAGCTGATGAAGACATTCCATATCGTATAAAATATCGACATCAGGAAAAAGCTGACGACGATTAAATTACTGTAAAAATGGCCAAAATTCTTCTTTTGACGCATACTGAGCTCCGTAGCCAAGGTACTCTTCTATCCTTAAAAGCTCGTTGTATTTTGCTATTCTTTCGGACCTTGATAAAGAACCTGTTTTTATTTGTCCTGCGTTTGTACCTACAGCCAAATGAGCTATGAAGGTATCTTCGGTTTCTCCTGACCTGTGAGATACTATTGCGTTGTAGCCGTATTGTTTTGCTATGGCTATGGTTTCCATAGTCTCTGTTAGAGTGCCTATTTGGTTTAACTTTATAAGTATTGCGTTTGCCATGCCTTTACCTATACCCTCTAAAAAGATGTTTGGGTTTGTAACAAACAAATCATCACCCACAAGCTGTACTCTATCGCTTAGTTCTTCTGTGAGCAGCTGCCAACCTTCTTCATCTTCTTCTGAGGCTGGATCTTCTATAGATATTATCGGATAGTTTTCTAAAAGCTTTATACAAAAGTTTAAAAGCCCTTCTTTGTCGTAGCTTTTGCCATCTATAGTATATATACCGTCTTTGTAAAACTCCGATGCTGCAAAATCAAGAGCTATAGCAATATCTTCTCCAGGAGTATATCCTGCTTTTTCTATGGCTTTTAGTATAAACTCTATAGCTTTTTCGGTGGATTCTAAATTTGGTGCAAAACCACCTTCATCTCCTACACAGGTGGCAAAACCATTTTCTTTTAACAAGCTTTTAAGAGTGTGAAATGTTTCGGCACCCATCCTAAGAGCATCCGAAAATGTCTCGGCTCCATAAGGCACTATCATAAACTCTTGAATGCTAAGAGGGTTGTCTGCATGCACTCCGCCGTTTATTATGTTCATAAGAGGCACAGGTAACTTTTTTGCAAAAATACCTCCTAAATATGCAAAAAGAGGTATACCAAGTTCGTTAGCCATTGCTCTTGCATTAGCCATGCTTACAGAGAGTATCGCGTTTGCTCCCAAATTTGATTTGTTGTCTGTGCCGTCTAGTTCTATAAGCGTTAAGTCTAACTCTGTTTGGTTAGAAGCGTCAAGGCCTATGATGGCTTTTGCAATTTCTTTGTTTACGTTTTCTACGGCTTTTAACACACCCTTTCCCATATACCTTTCATCTTTGTCCCTTAGCTCTAAAGCTTCTTTTGAACCAGTGGAAGCCCCGCTTGGTACTATAGCTATTCCGCTAGCTCCTGATTCTAGTATAACTTCTGTCTCTACGGTGGGATTGCCCCTTGAATCAAGCACTTCTCTTGCTTTTACGTCTATTATTTTGCTCATGATTCCTCCTTTTTATCTATCAATAGGCACGAGGGGGATCGAACCCCTGACCTCAGGCGTGTCGAGCCTGCGCTCTCCCAACTGAGCTACGCGCCTTATTTTCTTATTATATCATATCTACTGGTTGCACTGCTCCAAAGCGTCTTTTTCTTTTAGAAAAATCCTCCACTATCATACAAAGATCTTCTGGTGTAAAGTCTGGCCAGTATTTTTCGCAGAAGAAAATTTCAGCGTAAGCTATATCCCAAAGCAAAAAGTTTGAGATTCTTTTTTCGTTTCCGGTTCTTATTAGAAGGTCCACCGCCGGTAGAAAACGTGTGTCCAAAGCCTTTTTTATGTCTTCTTGAGTTACTTGATTTTTTTGAGATACAAGTCTGCCACGGCTCAGCAGTTTGTTAAACGCTCTTGTGATATCGTCTAGTCCACCGTAATCTACAGCCAGTGTAAGTGTTATAGCGTTGTTTTTGTTTGTTTTTTGTTCTATACTATCCATGTATTGAAGAAGTTCTTCTGGTATTCTATCTTTCCTTCCTATAAATTTCATCTTTATGCCGTTTTTTAGTATACTTTCTTCTTTTCTTATGAGGTATTCTTTAAAAAGCTTAAAAAGAACATCTATTTCTTCTTTTGGTCTTTTCCAGTTTTCTGTTGAAAAAGCAAAGAGCGTTATATAACTAACTCCCAGCTCTTTGGCTTTTAATGTAACGGGTTCTACTACCTCAGCCCCAGCGTAGTGCCCATAAAATCTATTTTTACCTTTTTCTTGGGCCCATCTTCCGTTGCCATCCATTATTATGGCTATATGTTTTGGCACATTTAAGTCCATTAAATTAGTATAAACTAAAAAAGTGAAATCAAGATGAAATCTATATGTTGTAGTTTTCTTCTCCCTCTTCTTCTATATCGTTGAAGTTTAAATCTATTCTTTCGGCAGGTATTATTGTGGTTATAGAGTGTTTGTAAACCAACGTTTGTTGTTTACCATCTTCTATGAGGATTGTATAAAGGTCAAAAGATCTTACTTTTCCTTGCAACCTTACGCCGTTAAGAAGATATATAGATACTTTTACCTTAGACTTTCTTATTTGGTTGAGCATCAAATCTTGTAATCTTGCTGCATTTTTGCTACCCATAGCTTTACCTCTCAAAGTTAATAATTTATTATTATATCAAAATTTCATAAAAATTACAGGCTTTTGATTTATAATAGATAATATGATAGAGGATATCTTGAAAGAAGCTGAAGAGAGCATGAAAAAAAGTATAAACCATTTTAAGAGCGAGTTGGCAGGCTTTAGAACAGGTAGAGCCTCTAGTTCTTTGGTGGAGGATATCAAGATAGAGTATTACGGTTCTAGGGTGCCTATTAAACAAGTGGGTAATGTAAGCGTGCCAGAGCCAAACCAGATACTCATTCAAGTGTGGGATCAAAACGCTATATCACCCATCGAAAAGGCTATAATGGAACAGCTTTCTTTAAACCCGGCAAGACAAGGAAACACCCTACGCATTACGCTTCCACCACTTACCCAAGAAAGGCGTAAAGAACTTGTGAAGCTTCTACACAAAACCACCGAAGAGGCAAAAGTGGCGATAAGAAATATAAGAAGAGATGCAAAAGAGATGATAGAGTCTTTAGAAGGTATATCTGAAGATGAGATAAAAAGAGCCCTCGATAAGCTTCAAAAAATTACAGACCATTATATAGATGAGATATCAAACCTATCATCTGCAAAGGAGAAAGAGATTACGGAGTTAAAATGAATATAACAGAAGTTTTTAAGCTTTTAAAACAAAAAAACAAAATAGCTTTACTGTCTTACATGGTGGCTGGATACCCAGATTTGGAAACTTCTTACAAAGCTTTTGATATACTTCTGGAAAACGGCTCTGATATGATAGAGATAGGTTTTCCTTTTTCAGACCCTGTAGCAGATGGACCCACTATTCAAGAAGCTCACACGGTAGCCCTTCAAAACGGCATCACTCATAAAGATATATTTAATCTTTCTAAAAGCCTAAAAACAAAGTACAAAGACAAACCCTTTTTGCTTATGACATACTTTAACCCTATTTTTAAGATAGGACTTGATAGGTTCTTTGAAGAAGCGAAAGAATCTGGAATAGATGGTTTTATAATACCCGATTTACCTGCGGAAGAGGCCCAGGGTGTAAAAGATATCTTGGAGCAAAAATCTCTTAGCCTTGTGATGCTCTTGGCTCCCACTTCTTTTAAAAACAACAGAGTCCATAGCGTTTGTAAGATGTCCACAGATTTTGTTTACATGGTATCTGTTACTGGTATTACCGGTGCAAGGGATACACTGCCTATAGAAAGCATAAAAGAATATACGACAGATTATAGAAAACACTGTCATAAGCCCATAGTCCTTGGTTTTGGTATATCAAGCAAAGAGCATGTTGATAGTTTAAAACGTTATGTGGAAGGTGTGGTAGTGGGTAGTCATTTTGTTAAAAGCCTAAAACAAAGAGGCTTGGAAGGGTTAAAAGAAGAAGTTAAAAAGCTTTCTGAAGCCACTTATCTATGAAAGTCCTTGTTGTAGAAGACGATAAGACACTTTTAGAGCTTTTATGCAAAAAGTTAAAAGAAAACGGCTTTCTCTGTGAAGGTGCTGAAAATGCTCAAGATGCTCTTTTGTATCTTAAAGCGGAAGAGTTTGATGTGATATGCCTTGATATAATGCTTGGAAAAGACAGCGGTATAAACCTTTGCAAAGAAATAAGGGAGCTGAACAAAGAGGCTTCTATTATATTTATAAGCGCTATAGCAGATTTAAGCACCAAGACAAAAGGTTTTGAAGAATGCTTAGCGGACGATTATATCACAAAGCCCTTTAGCGTAGAAGAGCTTATTCTTCGCATTAAAGCCGTAATAAGAAGAAAGCACAATATCAAAGGTAGCGTTGTAAAGCTAAGAGAAAACGTCCTTTACGATATGGATAGGAAAATTCTTATAGTAGATGGAGAAGAGAAAGAACTTACTAGAAAACTTGCCTGCATATTGGAAACTCTTATATTAAAAGCTGGAAAACTGGTATCTTACGAAATGCTTATGCAAAATTGCTGGGATATGGCTGAAACTCCAAGTCAAGATTCTATTAGAACTCATCTTAAGCTTTTAAGAAAACTTTTAAAAGAAGAAAATAAGGACATCATAAGAAACGTGCCAGGACTTGGCTACAGACTTGTTTAGAAACATTTTTATAAACGCCAGATTAAAGTTTGCCATTTTAAATTCTTTTATATTTATCTTTTTAATGGGGTTTTTCTACTATATAACGTACAATCTATACGTTGGATACGCCCAGGAAATTATAAAAAATCGTTCTGAAGAACTTGCTAAAATAGCTCTTTTAAAAGCTGTAGAGCATAGACATTTTAGTCTACCGCCTGGTTTTAGTATACTAATAAGATCCCAAAACAAAGTGTATTACAGCGCAGATAACCTTGACAAAGACGATAAAAGAGCCATCAAGCTAAAAGATAGATTTGAATACAACGGTAAAATATACACTGTTTTCTTGAAGGCATCGGTAGAAGATATTATAGAATCTGAGAAACGCTTTATATTTTATGCAAGTTTGTTGTTTTTTGTGCTGGTTTTATCTGTTTTTGGTCTATCTTACCTTTTTGCAGGGATATTCTTAAAGCCCATAGAAGATTACACCCAGAAGCTCGATATAGTCCTAAAAGGTAGTATGCATGCCATAAATACACCGCTTAGTATTTTGAAGCTTTCTGATATAAAAGATAAAAAGGCTAAAGAGGCAATATCTCGCATTGAAGATACCATAGGGCGTGTGAAGTCTATTTTTATATCAAAACCAAGCCAAGAAACTCTTTTAAGTATAAACGCCTTCGTAGAGGATGTGTTGTATGCCCTTGAAGATTCTTTAGAATCAAAAAACATCGCTGTAAATCTTGAAGAAAATACAACCCTTAAGGTATACGGAGACCCCGTGGATATTTCCATGATAATAGAAAACATTTTTGACAACGCTTTGAAATACAACAAAGAAAACGGTTTTATAAACGTTAAAATATCCTCTTCTAAGCTTGTAGTGGAAAATCCAAGCGAGCCCATAGCGGACACTTCTAAGTTGTTTGAGCTTTTTTATAGAGAAGATGAGTCAAAAGAAGGTTTGGGTCTTGGGCTTTACATAGTAAAAACGTTGTGCAAAAGAAACGGCATCTCTGTAAAAGCCAAATACGAAAACGGTATTTTTAGGATAGTGCTTGAATGGTAGCAATAAATCTTAACGATGGTTTGTGTTGATTTAACTCATTATATATTATAGGTTTTAGAATTATATATTATATAAGGAGGTTAATATGCTTAATTGTATGACAGATGAAACTAAAGATGAGCCAATTAAGCTATCCTATTTATTTGATGTTGTAAAGCTTAAATCAATGAGTTCATATAAGATAATATTAAAAGATAAATGCAATGAAATAGCGAAAAGGTTTTTCAAAAAAATAAAAACTTGATTAAACAATATGAAAAAACTTTTTATTTATTAAAAGAAAAATATGGATTTTGTGGAACTTATAGAAAAAGCCCCCGAAGAACCAGGAATTTACATCTTTAAAAACCAAAAGCACCATGTTTATATAGGCAAGGCTGTAAACATAAAAAAGAGGTTGCTTCAGCATTTAAAAGAAAGAGAAAATTCTAAAAAAGAAGATAATATATTTAGACATTCTACCCAGCTTGAATGGATAGTAACCAACAACGAATACGAAGCTCTTTTGTTGGAGATGGATTTGATAAGAACTCATAAGCCAAAATACAACGTACTCTTAAAGCATGGTAGCGGCTACCCTGTTATACTTGTTACAGATGACGACTATCCTACTGTTAAAATCACCAGAGACACTTCTGAGAAAGGAGAAGCTTTTGGACCGTTTTTAAATATAAACAAAGCCATAAAAATTAAAAAACTTATACATTCTACTTTTAGACTAAGAACTTGTGAGGAAATGCCAAAAAGACCGACCCCTTGTATGGATTATCATCTTGGGCTTTGTTCTGGTCCTTGCGCCAACCTAATATCCAAAGAAGACTACGCTATAAGCGTAAAATCTGCAAAAGCGTTTTTGTCTGGCAACGTAAAAGACGTGCTTCCCACTCTTTATGAAAAGATAGAGCAATACGCTTCAAATTTGGCTTTTGAAAAGGCTGCATTTTTAAGAGACCAAGTGCTAGTGCTTCAAAATATAGTGGATGGGCAAGGGGTGTTTCTATACGATATAGAAGAGGCTGATGTGTTTTATTTGGAGGGTTATAGTTTATGGCTTTTTATAATAAGAAACAAGCGTTTGGTAGCTCATAAGGAGTTTCGTTTAAACAACGAACTTATTATAAATTATGAAGAAATGCTTGGCACTTATTATATGTCAAATATAATACCCAAAAAAATTATAGCAAACTTTGAGCTAACAGAAAATTTTAGGCTTTTTATAAAATCAAAGCGAAAAGACACAACATTTTCAAACAACATCCCAAAACCGCTTTTGAAGATAATAGAAAAAAACGTTGTTTTAAAACTAGACACATCAGAGTTTGAAAGTGAGTTTTACAAGCTTTTTGGAAGAAAAGCTCCAAGACTGATAGAATGCTTTGATATAAGCCACTTTCAAGGTAAATATACCGTAGGCTCTATGGTGGTATGGGAAGATGGCAACCTAAACAAATCAAAATATAGAAGGTATAGGATAAAAACCGTAGATTACGTAGATGATTTTGCATCGCTAAAAGAAGTCTTATCAAGAAGGGCAAAAAGGATAGTATCAAAAGAGGACCAAACCCCTGACATGTGGCTTATAGACGGTGGCAAGGGTCAACTTTCAATGGGCATCGAGGTAAAAGAAAAGTTTTTATTAAACATATACGTTTGTTCTTTGGCAAAAAGAGAAGAAATTATTTATACAGAAGATGGATTAGAAATCCCAATAAAAAACAACCAAGCTCTTTATAGAGTTTTTGGGCTTTTAAGGGATGAAGCACACCGCTTTGCCATAACCTACAATAGAAACCTCCGCTCAAAAGAGTTTATAAAAGATACTTTATCAAAGGTAAAAGGTGTAGGCAAGGTAAAAAAAGAAATTATATATAGACACTTTGACAGCCTCTACGATTTTATAAAATCTGATGATGAAAAGCTTAAAAAGCTTGGTATATCAAAATCCATAAAAGAAAGCGTGAAGAAAATACTGGAAAATATGTAGAAATGATGATACCAATATATTTATTATAGTAGGTGAAATGCTTATTTTCTAAAAGAGTTGATATTGATATGTTTGTAAATATAGTTTTGAGAAGTTTAGATATTTTATAGCTTGAAGATAAAAGCATAAAAACTACTTTAGACGTAACAATAGAATCAGAGAAAAGTGCTAAAATAAATAAGAATGGATAAGTTAGGGATAGAGCTTTTTGGTATAAAGTTTAAAAACCCTGTATGGGTAGCTTCTGGGACTTTTGGATACGGTGTTGAAGGAGCCAATATATACGATATATCAAAGCTGGGAGCGGTGGTAACAAAAGGACTTTCTTTAAGACCAAGAGAAGGAAACCCCATGCCGAGAATTGCTGAAACCCCTTGCGGTATGCTAAATTCTATAGGGCTTCAAAATCCTGGTGTTGAGGCTTTTATTAAGAAAATATACCCGGTTATAAAAGATATAGATACACATTTTATAGCTAACGTGTTTGGAGAAACTGAAGAAGAGTATATAGAGGTAATAAGGATTTTAGAAGATGTGCCGAAGATATCTGCCTACGAGTTAAACGTGTCTTGCCCAAACGTAAAAAAAGGCGGTGTAGTCTTTGGCCAAGATCCTGTGGTGCTTAGGTCTTTGATAGAAAAGATAAAGTTTTTTGCCAAAAAACCACTTCTTGTAAAACTATCACCAAATGTAACCGATATAACCGAATTTGCAAAAATATGCATAGATGCAAAAGCCGATGGTATAGTCCTTATAAACACGTTGATAGGCATGAAAATAGATATATACAACGAAAGACCGCTCCTTGCTACAAAAACGGGCGGATTGTCTGGTCCTGCTATACTTCCAATAGCTGTTAGGATGATATGGCAAACCTATGAGAAGTACGGCAAAGCTATACCTATAGTAGGTGTTGGTGGTATAACCACATATGTAGATGCTTTAGAGCATGTATTGGCAGGAGCTAGCGCTGTGCAAATTGGTACTGCAAACTTTTATAAACCCTTGAGCCCTTTGGATGTGATAGAGGGTATTAAAAATCATTTGGATACTAAAAACCTAAAACATTTTAAAGAGCTAATCGGAAGAGCTCATAGGCTTGATATAAAATAAGTATGGTTTTTGATGAGTTAAAACCAAAGATAGAAAAAAGGTTGAGAGAGCTTTTAACACCTTTTGAGCCAAAAGTTTTGTACGATGCAATGACTTACTATGTTTTTCAAGATGGTAAACGGATAAGACCAGTTTTGTGTGTTATTGGAGGGTACGCTTGCGGTTTGGAAGAGGAGGATGCTATAACCCTTGGGTGCGCTATAGAATTTATCCACAATTACTCTCTTATTCACGATGATATGCCAGAGTTAGACAACGATGATAAAAGAAGGGGTAAACCTACTTGTCATAAAGTCTTTGGCCAGGATATTGCGCTTTTGGCAGGGGACGGACTGCTTAGTCTTGCGTTTGATGTATTATCAAACGAATCTTTGTATCAAAATCCTAAAAACCTTGCGAAGGTGGTAAACTATGTTTCTAAAAATGCAGGTATAGAGGGCATGGTATCTGGCCAAGTTTACGATATAAAAGGTGAAAAAGACTTTCTCAAAGTGGCCTCTTTAAAAACCGCTGCCCTTATAAAAACTTCTTTGGTTATACCATCAATATTAAAAGGTGAAGACTTTTCTTTATATGAAAAGCTTGGACACAATATAGGTGTATTATTCCAACTAACCGATGATTATTACGATAAAGATGGTGCTTACGTTATTTTAGGCGAGAAACCTCTTTTAAAACTTATACAAGATTATAAAAATGATATTCTCACTCTTATAAATCAAACAAGAGTATCTTCTTATCTTAAAGAGTATGTAGATTTTATAAGCTTTGGTATATAGATTGTGAAAGTGGGGTGCTTATATGAAAAAGTTTAACCTTTCAAAAGAGCTTTTATTTAATAATATTCTTATTGGAATGCTTTCCATTGGTCTAGTCTCTTGTGGTGGAGGAAGCGGCTCGTCCAGTGGCTCATCTTCTAGTTCACCACAACCTAGCTTGTCTCTTGCTACATACCTTTATCAAGGGACTGATTATCAAAACGAGCCAATTATTAAAATTTATATAGATGGTCAGCCTGTTGAGCTTTTGGCTGATACAGGTGCATCTGGTTTGGTGGTAAACCAATCTGCTGTTAATATCCCCTCTTCTGATTATACAAGCTATACTTTTTCCAGTGCTTTTGGAGATGGTTCTAATGTTTCTGGCACTATGGCAAGCGCTACCGTATGTCTTAATCCAAGCATAACAAACACTTGTGTAGTGATGCCTATAGGTGTAAATACCTCTGGAAACGCATTCCCAAGTTATTTTGAAGCTCAAGGAGATTTTGGTTTAGATTCTGGTTTAAACATCTTAGATGTTGGCAGCAATTCATCTGGTTCTAATTTAATTGGTTTTTCTTATCCTACATATCTTGCTATAAAATACGGTATTAACTCTTATACAATTAATTTTTATCCGTTATCTAATACATTTTATGCAAATGTCTCATCTAATACGCCAATAGGTCAGATAAGTTTTGGAACTTATACTGGAAATAGCAATACTCTCTTGCCTTATACCGGTGGGCTTCCTTCTACTACAGCGATATTTCCTTCTTACACCTCATCAAAGCCTTCTTTTACAGCAAATGTTTCATTTTTTGACACAGGTTCTAATTTTAACTTTTTAACCACAGATGTGTTTCAAACAGAAATACCTAACTTTTCACAATCATCCGATGAAAACAACTGTTTGGGTAGTGGTGTGCTAAACGGCGGTTTCATAATATCTTATAAAATTACAAACTATAGTACTAGCTTTACGACAGGGCCTCCTTCTAACTTTTGTTCAAGCGGTGTTCAATGGAACATGATGATAGGCAATACCGTGGATGCTGGTTATTATTCAAGTGTCGGACTTGAAGACTTTGGACTACCTGAAATGCTAAGGCATACTTTTGTATGGGTCTTAGGCAATAATGGGCTTGTAGAAGGTATATATATTAACCCATAATACAAAGGAGGTGTAATATGCATATATTTTTGGGTCAGCCTTTAGAAAATACAGCTCAAGAAAAGGAAGTTATCTTACAAAAAAGCTCTCAATCTGGATATCAAAAAATTCAAGGTAAAACTTTTACTTACTATGTAAAGACAGATACAAACGGCAACGTTTTGGAGGTGGTAGCTAAATCTCAAAGGTCACTTGCCCCAGCTTCTTACTTTATTCAAAGCGCTGATAGTTGTACCAAAAAGCTTCTTTTTAGAGTGCCTCTTAGAATGGCAAAATGGGAATACGATTGTCCACAGGGGAAATTTAAATATACCACTTTTGGGTTAATAGGCAATTTGATAACAAAAGCAAAGATGATTAAATAAATTAACAAAAAATTTATATTTTAAGCATATAATAATATTATGATAGAAGTTGATGTGCTTACAATTGGTGCTGGAGGTGGGGCTTATCCTGGGGCTTTTAGGCTAGCTAAAGCAGGTTTTAACGTATTGATGGTGGATAAAAAGGGAGTGATGAGCGGCAATTGTTTAGCCGAAGGGTGTGTGCCTTCAAAGGCTATAAGGGAGCAGATACATACTTACCTTAGGTTTAAGGCTTTTAACAATATTGATGTTGAGATTGATTATAAGCGTATTATATCTAAAAAGGATGAGGTTCAAAACATAAGGTACAGACTTCATGAAAAGGAGTTGAAGGCTTTTGAAAACTTAAAACTTATCAAAGGTGTAGCCCGTTTTAAAGATGAACATACCGTTGTTGTAGAAAACGACAAAGGGGAAGATTTGATAAAAGCAAAATACATAATAATAGCTTCTGGGGCTGATGTGTTTGTACCACCCATAAAAGGAAAAGAATATGCTATAACTAGTACAGACATATACAAGTTAAATCCAAATCTCACTTATGTGCCCAAAGAGTTTGCTATAGTGGGTGGTGGATACATAGGGTTAGAAACGGCGTTTTATTTTGCTAACCTTGGTTCTAACGTTTATATATTTGAAAAGCTAGATAGGGTTTTAGCAGGTATAGACAAATACGCTACCCAAACGCTTTTAAAATACCTTCCAGAAAACATAAAGATATTTACATCGGTAGAAGTCCAAGAGATAGCTTTAAAAGATAAGAAAAAAATTGTTTATTACAAAAAAGACGATGCTGTAAAATTTGTAGAGGTGGATGAAGTTCTTATGGCTGTTGGTAGAAAGCCAGTTATACCAGAAGGTGCTCAAAACTTTTTGAAGATTGGTAAAGCTATAGAAATAAATAGCGCTTGCCAGACAAACGTACCTCATATATATGCCTCTGGTGATGTAAATGGCAAAATTCCTCTTTTTCATACAGCCATAAGACAATCTCTTGTTTGTGCTCACAACATTATGGCAAACAATACAACTGTTGATTACGCTGATTTTGAAAACGTCCCCTTTACTATTTTTACCATACCCGCTATGGCTTTTGTGGGTATTACCAAAGAAAAAGCTGAAAATCTAAATATGGATATAGTAGAGACGTCTTTTGATTTGAAAGAGGACTCAAGGGCTGAAATATATGGTGAAGACGGCGAGTTAAAGCTATTTTTTGATGCCAAAAGCTTAAAACTTGTAGGCGCGTACATAGTTGGTATAGATGCAGAGCAGTTGGTATCTCATCTTGGGCTTGCTATAAAGCTCGGGGCCACCGCAAGAGATTTGGCAGAATATCAAGACCAGCACCCTATGACTCAAGAGTGCATATCAAAGGCTGCCAGAAAACTATTTTGAAGATATTGCAAACTTCATACCCTAATTTTATTTTGTATATAGCTTTTAATGTATGATAGATACACATTGTCATTTGGATTTGTTGGAGAAAGAGCATTTTGAAGAGGCTATAAACGATGAGTCTTTGGAGTATCTTATAACGATAGGTTTTGATAGAAAAACCTGTGAAAACGCCGTGGAGATAGCTTCAAAATACGATAAGGTTTATTGCGCTGTGGGTTTTCATCCAAACGATGTGGCAGATTTAACGGAAAAAGATATACTGTGGTTAGAAGACCTTGCCAAGTCCAATAAAAAAGTAAAAGCTATAGGGGAGATAGGTTTAGATTACTACAGGTCAAAAGATTTGAAAGATAAACAGATAGAGTATTTCAACATACAGCTTGAGCTTGCAAAGAAGCTTGGTCTTCCAGTGGTGATACACTCAAGGGATGCAGAGGAAGATACTGTTAAAGTGTTAGAATCTCATCAAAACATAGGTGGTGTGCTTCATTGTTTTAGCGGTTCTTTAGAGTTTATGAGAAAGGGTGTAGAGCTTGGATTTTATATATCTTACTCTGGTAATATAACTTTTAAAAACGCTCAAGCTTTAAGAGAGGTGGTGTCTAAAACCCCCACTTATAGGCTTCTCATAGAAACAGACAGCCCCTGGTTAGCGCCTGTGCCCCATAGAGGTGAGAAAAATAAACCTTCTTTTATATGGCATACTGCCAAAGCCATGAGTGAGCTTATACCAAACTCTAGCCTTGAAGATATAGATAGAACTACCGCCGCCAACGCTAAGCTTTGTTTTAACTTGGGTTTTGATAAAAATGAAGAGACCGTCACTTATGTCATAAACAACAAACTTTATATAAATCCTACAAACAAGTGTAACCTTCACTGTAGGTTCTGTGAAAGGGAAAGAGATAGAAACTTTATGGTAAAAGGATATTGGGTATGGGTAAAAAGAGACCCTTCCGTAGAATATATAATAAACAATATAAAAAACCCAGAAATGTACGATGAGATTGTCTTTTGCGGATACGGAGAACCCACTCTTAGAATGGATGTTATTAAAAATGTATCTTCATACATAAAATCTAAATCACCTAAAACAAAGGTTAGAATAGATACAAACGGTTTGTATTTGGCTTTTGGTAAGAAAGAAGATTTAGAAAGTTTAAGAGGTTTAGTTGATACTTTTTCTATAAGCCTAAACGCCCCCGATGAAAACACCTATAACGAAGTCTGTAGGCCCCCTTATAAAAATGCATTTTCTTTGCTTATAGAGTTCATAAAAACTGTTAAAGAGCTTGGTTTTGAAGTGATAACCACCGCTGTTACATACCCTGGTGTTGATATAGACGCTACTGAGAAATTGGCTACAGAACTTGGTACTAAGTTTAGAAAAAGAGAGTGGGAAGTCTTAGGGTAAGATTATATTTGACAAAGCTATGGGTTTTACGCCAAAGTATATATTTTTGATGTTGAACATGTAAGAGTAAGCTATTACAAAAGAAGGTTTTTTAGGCTTTTCAAAAGAAGCGTAGCTTCCTATAAAAGTGCTTTTTGGTATCCCCTCTTCGTATATTATACAGAAGCTGTTTTCGTAAGGAAGATAAGCCAGTATACGGTTTTCTTTCTCAAAGAAAAAAGAGGGTCTATCTACAAAGGATATAACTGTGTTTCCTTTCTTGATATTTTCTATTACATCTTTCTTTGTTTCTAACTTGCTTTTAGAGAAAACAAAGTTTCTTAACATTCCAAAAGACCATTTGTAAGGTGGTATTAAAAGCCTAATACCTACTTCTCTTACGTATATTTTTACATGATGATCAAGCCCACCTATTACAGGGTTTTTCCAGCCTTGCTCAAAGTATTTTTTTACATAAACCTCTGGTGTCAAAGCGGGGGCAAAAAATCTATATATACGCTTTTTTAAAAATATTTTTGGTATCAAAGAGCCTATGTATCTCCATAAAATCTTATATTTTGATAGTATGATAGCATCTCTTAAATCTATTATTTCTACTACCAAATCTTTTGTTTTCTCTAATCGCCATATATACTTTTTCTTGAAAGGATGAACCACTACTTTTAAATCTTCTACCGTTATAAGGCTCCCCATTATACCTTTCTCAGTGGTAATCTTTTCTTCTTTGCCTACTATGGTATGGTCGTTTTCAAAACATTTGTAGTGAAGGTTTTCATGGTCTGTTATGATTACATAATCTATGGCGTTTTCATTTCTCGCGGTTTCTATGTCTTCTGGTTTTCCCAAAGAATCGTAAGAAAACTCTGTATGTATGTGAAATACAAAGGATTTTACATAAAAATCTGGTGGGTCTATGGGTTCTGATTTGTGGATATGTTTTAGGATTTTAACAGGAAGTATAAAAAATAAAAGTTCCAATATGCCAAAGGCTATTATAAAAGCGTATATACCTATTATTACAAAGAGAATCCACACTCATAAAATTATACACTACAAAAGATTTTTTGCTAAGTCTTTTCCTAAGGCTATTGGGTCTTTGCCTTCTAGCGTGAGTTCTCTATAGTTTGTGCCATCTTCTTCAGCTATAAAGCCTCTTATCTTTATATGATCTTCCGTAAGGGTTGCATGCGCCCCCATTGGAATTTGACAGCTTCCTTCCACCGTTTCTAAAAAAGAGCGCTCCGCTAAGGCGCATATGTATGTAGGTTCATGGTTTATTTGTTTTAGTATGTTTGATAGCTCTTTGTTTGAAGCCTTATACTCTATAGCCACTATTCCTTGTCCTACAGCTGGTATAAAATCAAGATATGAGCTTATAGCACTTTGAAAGCCAAGCCTTTTAAGACCAGCGCTTGCTAAAATAATAGCATCGTATAAACCATCTTCTAACTTTTTTAGTCTTGTGTCTACGTTTCCTCTTAAATCTTCTATAGTTAAATCTTTTCTTCTTTGTAGGAGTTGAACTTTCCTTCTTATGGAAGATGTGCCTATTTTTGCGTTTGGTGGAAGCTCTTTTAAAGTTTTATAGCTTTTGCTAACAAAAGCGTCTTTTGGGTCTTCTCGTTCTAAAAACACATCTACTACAAGCTTTTCTGGTATAACAGCGGGTACATCTTTTAGAGAATGAACTGCAAAATCTATTTCATCTTCCATAAGGGCATTTTCTATTTCTTTTACAAAAAGCCCTTTACCACCTATTTTTGCCAAAGGTGTGTCTAATATTTTATCGCCGGTGGTGGTTATAAGGACAAGTTCTATATGAAACCCGAGTTTCTCTAACTTTGATTTTACAAACTCAGCTTGCCAAAGAGCCAGTTTGCTTTTTCTTGTGCCTAACCTAAGCTTCAACGATTATATTTTCCTCCACCATTTTTTTGTTTAAAAGCTCAAAACTTCTAAAAGAAACAGCCTTTCCTTTCTGCACTGATACTATTATATAAGACAGATATTCAAAAGCCCTTTCTTCATCGGTTTTTGATGCCATATCTGGATGATCTGGGTGAGAGTGATATATGCCTACTATCTGCAATCCTTTTTCATCGGCATAGCGCTCGGCTTTCATGTAATCTTTGGGGTTTATCTCGTATCTGTCGTTTTTCCTATCTTTGTTTGCATTTTCTACTTCTAAAAGCTCATAAACAACCCTTACCCCGTTTTCTTCTTTCCCTATCATAATACCGCAAGTCTCGTAAGGGTAATCCCTTTCGGCTTGAGACTTTATCTTTTCTAAAAGCTCTTTTTTTATTTTAAGCATGTTTTTCTTGAGGCTTTTTATGTAGTATAAACCAAAGCGCAACAGAGCCAATCATCATAACTATGCAAACGATTTGATTCCACGTAAGCCCGATGCCTGGGATAGGTGGTGTTACTCCTCTGTAAAACTCTTCTATAAACCTAAAAAGCCCAGCAAAGAAAAGATAGAATACAAACACTTCACCATCAAACTTTTTCTTATAAAAAAGCAATATAGCACCTAAAAATATAAAAAGGTTAAATAAAAGGTCCATAAGCTCCGTAGGGTAAAGCGGTACATGAGGAGGTGCTATGGCGCCTTCTGGAAACACCATATAAAAATATGGAAACTTTGACATAAGATGAACACCTACGCTTAAATCGCTAACCCCAGATACTTCCTTACCGTAGCAACAGCCTGCTGATGTACAGCCTATTCTTCCTATTGCTTGACCTATTGGAAGAGCTATAGCGGCTATATCAGCTACCTTGAATGGCTCTAAATTGTAGTATCTTATTATGGCAAGTATCGTGATGAGTCCGCCTATAAGCCCACCAAACCAATCAAGACCACCTTGCCATATTTCAAAGGGACTAAAGAAACTTGTCATCTCGTTGTGATGCTCTATCACATAAGCAAGCCTTGCACCAAGTATAGCTCCTATGATACCAAACAAAAATATATTTTCTATTTTATGGGATTCTATACCTTCTTTTTTTGCAAAAAATATTGCTAAGAGGTATCCAACTATCATGGCCAAAGACGCCGTAACGCCGTATGTATAAACTTTTAATCCAAACAAATCAAACAGTATAGGATGCATACGAATATTATACTCCTAACAAATGTTTTTTGTATGAAATATTAAAGGTTTTTTTGCTTTTAATGTACAGAAGAGGCTATATCTACTATAGGAAGCATAATAGAAAGTACTACAAGACTAACCAACACCCCTACTATCAAAGTTGCCATTGGTTCCAAGCTAGACACAAAAAGATTTATTGTTTTATCTAAGAGCTGTTCGTATATTTTGTAAGAGGTTTTTAAAGCTTGTGTTAAATCTCCTATGTATTCACCGTTTTTTATAACGGATAGCACGCTTCTTTTGAATAAACCAGTTTTTAAAAGCGCTTGATGAAAGCTTAAACCTTTTTCTATGTCTTGTTCTATGAGAGAAAGCTTTTGTTTTATAAAGCTGTTTTCAACGGTTTGAACGGAGACTCTGATAGAAATACCTATTGAGGAGTTGGAACCAAGCATAAGACTCATAGCGTATAAAAATTTTGAAAGCTCAAGGTATGTTATAAGGCTTCCAAGTATTGGGATTTTAAGATAAAAACTATCAATCTTTTCTTTTGAAAAAATCTTTTCTTTAAAAATAAAAACCAAAAACAAAATGGGACTAGCATAGATCAAAAATACTACCACCTTTGCAAAATACATAAGAAATATAGTAATAAATGGCAGCCTTGCGTTAAAACTCTTCAATACGTCTTCTATGCGCGGAATTACGTAATTAACTGATACAAACACAGCAACTATGCTAAAAAGAGTCACTATGCTTGGGTATACGGCTTTTGATACAACTTTTGATTTGTAGCTGTCCATATTTTCTAAAAAATCCCCAACTGTTTTGAACACGTTTTCTAAGTTTTCCGAGGTTTCTGCAGCGTACAGCATGTTTGATAGTATGGCTGGTAGAGGTTTTTTTGCAAAAGCCACATGAAGAGGCTTGCCCATTTCTATATCTTTTTTTATCTGTTGGTAAACCTCTTTTAGAATAGGTTTGTCTTGAAGGTCTATAGCTATGTCAATGGCTGTATATAGATTTGTTCCAGAGCTTATAAGCTCGTAGAGTTGTTTAAGAGAAAAGGCTATATCTTTTTTTGATACAAGCTTTGTTTGTACATTCTTCTTAAAAGCTTCGATATCGAGTTTTAGACTAAGACTTGCATTAGGCATTCTTTTTATACATACTAAACAAGTTTATGTACTTTTCAAATTCCATAGGCGCTGCGTTTTCTATTTCTAAATTTTCCTTAAGATGTTCTTTGTTTTTGGTGCCAACAAGCATTGTACCTACACCAGGGGCACTTCTTACAAACTGCAATGCTACGTGGATATCTTTTTCCAAACCAAAATAATCTTTAAGCTCTTTTGGTATTCTTCCTATAACTTGCCCTTGATAGATGGAGGCGCTTGTGTATACGTAAACTCCAAGCTCTCTTGTAGCCTCTAATATGGTTTTGTATTCGTTGTTTACTATTTGGTTTTTGACGGTAAAAGCCTCAGACATACCTATATTGTAGGGAAGTTGTATAAATCTAAAATGATGATCTTTTGAAATAGAATAAGCTATATCTAAAATCTCTTTTAAATCAAGATGCTGTTTAGAGGCTCTTGATATTCTAAAGCCACTCCATGTAGCCACTCCATAGTATTTTAGCTGTCCTTGAGATACCTTTTCTTCTAAAAGCTCAAAACAAGAGCGTAACGTATTGTAAAACTCATCTTTGTTTTTGTAAAGAAGCTGTTCTTCTACGTTGTGCAAAAAATATACATCTATGTAATGTGTATTTAAGTTTTCTAGGCTTTTGTTAAAACACCAGTCTATAAATTTTTTATCAAGATAGTGCCAGCTTTGAGTTAACTTTCTTTCGTCTATGATACCGGGATAAACAAATATATCGTAAAAATAATCCTTTGGATCTATGCCGCTTTCTATATCGTAAGGTACGTATCCTCCTTTTGTAGATATTATAAGGTTTTCTCTTTTTATATCTTTCAACACCCTTCCTATAACTCTTTCGCTTTTCATATATCTATAGTTTATAGCGCTATCCACTACGTTTATGCCTAGTTCATAGCCGTATTTTATGGTTTCTTCGTAAGCCTTGTCTGTTTCTTGGTCAAGCTCTCCCAAATAAGTGCCTATGCCTATTTCTGATAGTTTAAACTCTAAAAATTCTTTGTACACCATTTGGTTATTATACCATTTTATTGAAAAGTCCTTTTATTTTGTTTAAAAGCCTTGAGAACATGCTATTTTTCTTTTTATATCTGTTTGTATGTATTCTTGGAATTTCTTTTAATTTTTGTTTTTGCGGCTTTTTAAAGAATAAATCAAGCTGTTTTGTAAAGTCTTTCAAATTTAAATCGTAAAAATTTTCTATGTTAGATAGTTTATCTGAAGCGTTTTTGGCGTAATCTTTTGCTCTATTTAAAATGTCCTTTTGATAAAATTCCATTGCAAAACAAGCATCTACGACAGCGTCAAAAAACTTTTTCTCGGTGGTGGAAAAGCTCCTTTCTTTTAACATGTTTGAATAAAGTATACATTCTTTAAAAAGCTGTTCGTTGTAAAGAAGTACAACGGTGGATACTTTCTTTTCGGATAAAGACCCATCGCCAAAAGAGGATAGTTTGCTTACTATGTTCCAATATTTTGCTACAAGGTTTGAAATGTTGTTAAAATCTGGCTTGTAGATATTTGCTATGCTAACTTGCGCTTGTCCTGTGTCTTGGACTTTAAATATGTCTTTTCCTTCGTAAATTTTATCATCTTCGTTTACGTAGAAAATGTCAAGCTCCATCATTATATCGCGCCAATCGCCTTTTATATGTTTATGAGGCTTTTCTGAGCATCTTATAAGGTCTAAAAGAGGGACTTCGAAGCTATTTTCTCTTCTTACAAGCTGAATATAACAAAGCACCATAAGAAGCACTTCTTTTTTTGATAAATCATCAAGCACCTCTAAAAATATGCTATCTAAAGAACGCTGTTGAAACTCTAAGTTATGCATATATATAACCTAAGTCAAAATGAGCTTTGTAGTATGATTTGATACGCTCTAATAAAATATCTATGTTCCAATCTTTTTCGCTGGATACTAAAACGTAGGGTTTTTCAAAGAAAAACTCTTTTTCAAAATCAACGATATCTTCTTTTGAGCTTACCAATTTATCAATTTTATTAAATACATATAAAATAGGTTTATCTTTAACACCTATATCTTCCAAAATTTTATTTACTACATCTATTTTCTTTAGCCATCTATTATCTGATATGTCCACAACAAAAACAAGCAAATCTGCAAGCGTTACCTCCTCTAAGGTGGTTTTGAAAGACTCTACCAACTCTGGTGGTAATCTATCTATAAAGCCCACAGTATCTGTTATAAATATTTTTTCTCCATCTACGAAGCTTGTCCCAACTTTTGTATCAAGAGTAGCAAAAAGCATATCGCTTATAAAAACGTTTTTTTTGGTAAGGGCTTTCATCAAAGATGATTTCCCTGCGTTTGTGTAGCCCACTAAAGCTACTTTTAAGTAGTTTGTTTTAAGTCTGCTCTTTCTTTGCTCTTTATGATGTTTTTTTATTTGTTCTATTTCTTCTTTTATTTTGTGTATGCGTTTTTGTATGGCTCTTCTCTTTATTTCTATGAGTTGTTCACCTGGTCCCCTGGTACCCATTTTACCGCTTTGTCTTGATAGTTTTGCACCAACTCCGTAAAGCCTTGGTAGTTCATAGGTAAGTTTGGCTAGTTCTATCTGAAGTTTTGCTTGTTGGGTTTTGGCTCTTGCCATGAAAATCTCAAAAACTACGTTTGCTCTGTCAAGGACGCTTACTCCTAAAGCAGATTCTATATTTCTAACCTGAGATGGGCTTAAAAACTCATCGAAAACTACTGTATTTGAGCCAGTGCCTTCCACAAGCTCTTTTATGAGATTAAGATAAGAGCTTCCTACAAGCGTTGAAGCATCTGGAAAATCCCTTTTCTTTACAAGGTATCCTACGCTTTTACCACCTATAGCCTCCACTAAGCCTTCCAACTCTTCTAAGGATTCTAAAACTTGATTTCTTGTTTGGTGTCTTAACTGTAAGGCTACGGATATAGCTTTTATCAACTTTCAGACGCCTCTTCTATAACTACTGTGCTTATTGCATGCTTGTAAATCAAATTTGTACCGCTTTCAGATTTTAAAAGTACAGTGTATTTGTCCTGGTCAAGCACTTTGCCTACCATTCTATTACCCCTCGTTAGATATATCACCACTTCGATGCCTTTTTCTTTTGCATCCTCCAAGATTTTGTCTTGTAAATTCTCTGTCATATTTATACCTCCTGATAGTATTTTTCTATTGTTTCCAAAAGCTCTGATACCATATTTTCTTCGGTAACTTTTTTTAAGATTTTACCATCTTTAAACAATAAAGCACCACCTTTCATACAAGCTAAACCAACATCTGCGTGGGAAGCCTCACCTATGGCGTTTACCGCGCAACCCATTATTGCAACCTTTATAGATAAATCTTTGTCTTTTAAAGCTTCTTGTACTTGTTTTACAACGTTGGGTAAGTTTACTTCTATTCTACCACACGTAGGACAAGAGACTATATCTATACCTTTTTTCTTTAACCCTAAACTTTTTAAAATTTCGTAAGCTACTTCCACTTCTTTTTCTGGCTCATCTGTTAGGGATACTCTTATGGTATCTCCTATACCTTTGTAAAGCAAAATGCCAAGCCCTACTGAAGATTTTACCATTCCTTGAACACCCATTCCTGCCTCTGTTATACCTATATGTAGAGGTATATCGGTTTTTTCTGCAAATATTTCGTTGGCAACAGCATTTTGAATTACATCGGAACCCTTTATAGACACTTTAAAGTTGTAAAAGCCCAAAGACTCAAAAAATTCTGACCAGTTAAGGGCACTTTCCGCAAGAGCTTCAGCGCTAGGATACCCATATTTTTCCAAAAGATGTTTTTCTAAAGAACCAGAGTTAACGCCAAGCCTTACACAAATATTTCTTCTTTTTGCCTCTAGAACTATGTCTCTTACTATCTCTTTTTTGTTTATATTGCCTGGGTTTATTCTGATGCCGTGAGCTCCAGCTTCCATAGACAAAAACGCCATGTAAGGCACAAAATGAATATCTGCTATAATAGGCACTGAAGAGTATTTTACTATCTCTTTGAGAGCCTCGGCATCTTCTTTAGCTGGAACCGCTACTCTTATGGCTTCACACCCTGCTTTTATAAGTCTATCTATTTGAGAAACGGTAGATTTTATATCGTGGGTTTTTGTAGATGTCATGGACTGGATTACAATAGGATTGTTTCCTCCTATTTTTAGAGTACCTAACGTAATTTCTCTAGTTTTACGTCTTTTTATCATACTTTTCTAAGCTACTTCGTGATTTGCCCATATTAAAGTCTCGCTAGAAACCCTTTCCATATAAGAAAAGCTAAATATTCCAGCTATATATTCAAGGTTTGATATCAGGTTTTCGTTATAAAGATCTATAGGGTTAGAAAACTCAACGTTAAGAACCATGGTATAACCATCTTTTGGTAAACTCACTTGCAAAACTCCGTTTTTATAGTCTTTTTTTGTTTCGTAAGGCAACACGCTTTCAATTCTTTTTATGCTTATATCTACCAAATCAAATCGTTTTTTCAAAGCCTCAAGAAACTCATCCATGTTTTTTGACTCTACGGCTTTTTCTAAGATAAACTTAGATTCTTGATGCTTTAGTTGATCTTTTTCCCAAGCATCAAGGTGTTTTAGCATATCTTTGTAAGCTATCCTAAGGTTTAATATCTTGTGATGCTCCTTTTTGAGAGCTGATATTATATCTGGGCACATTGAAGCTATCAACATGCCAAGCTGTAAACTAGCAAGGAACAGCATATAGGGTATATTTTGATGGGCTTTATATATGTCAAAAGCCAAAGACTCAGCGGTTATCAAAAAAGAAACTTTAGACTGTCTTGGAGAGAAAAGCCCTATGCTTATGAGGGAAAGAGGGTATGTGTATATGCTGGAGAATGTAAAAAACCCTGCAAAGTATAAAACGTCAAGGTATTCGTTTATATAATGTCCTAACTTTAGTTTATAGTAAGATAGTATGGCTAAACTAAAGTATAAGAACGTAAGCGTTATGATAATTGCTCTTACGTGAAAAGAAGGTATAAAAAAAGCCGCTGCTACAGCACCTAAACTTACAAGCAATCTAGAGGTTACATATATGTTTGTAAGAAGGTTTCTTATCATCTATTAGTAATCCACTTTTGCTTCAAAAAAGTTTGTAAGGTCTGGTAAGTCTGTTTGAGTGGTTAGCCATTTCATGGGGTTCTTTTGACCGTATATAGCTTCAAAACCAAGAGAGCGCATACGTCTATCCGCCAAATATTTTACATAGGATGTGTAGGTTTCAAAAGAAAGTCCTATTATCTTTTCTGGCATTGCTACTCTTGCATACTCGGTTTCTATATCTACAGCTTCTTCCATAAGAGCTCTAAACTTATCTTTGTAATCGTTTTTATTTTTGTCTTTTAAAAGCTCATTGAGAAGATACATCCCAAAAGCCAAATGTCTTGTCTCATCTTTTAATATCCATCTTACTAAAGCAGCTACATTTTTAAGCACACCTCTTCTTCCAAAAGCCAAAGGTGTAACAAAACCGCTAAAGAAAAACAGTCCTTCTAAAATTGCATAATATACAAATATATCTTCAATAAGGTTTTCCTCGGTAGGTTCTTCACAAAGAGCCATTGCACGTTTAACCTCAAAATCAGCCTTTCTTTTTATTTCTTTGACGTTTTCATGCATTGCGTATACTTCGTGAGGTTTTAAATCAAGACCATCCATTATGTATCTGAAAGTATCTATGTGCTTCATCTCTTCCATGAGCTGATATCCTAAAAACATCCTTGTTTCTGTGTTTCTTATGCGTTTTGAAATCTCTAGTATGTTTTGTCCAACCCAGCCTTCTGCTGAAGAGAAAAACCCAACTGTGTAGAGCATGTAATGACGTTCTATATCGTTTAGCTTTTCATAAAATTCGTGTTTATCGTTTGCGAGGTCGTATTCTTCTGGTATCCAGTAGTTGTTTTTGGCTTTTGTATAAAGGTTTAAAATCTCAGGATACACTACGTTGTCTAATTTATATGTATAAGATTGGCAGACCTTACCGTCTTTCTTTATTACTTCATCTACCGCTGTATTATAACTCATATATACCTCCAAATAAAATCATATGCCATAAATATAGTATATCACAAAAGCTTGTCAATGATTTTGTGAGACCAAACAACGTCTTTTATTTGTTAAAAAATCTGTACAAGTTTGTAGGATAATATATGATATTTTTTAGAAATGTAAATATATCTTTTACCGCCGTTATACGGCCTATGTCGTATCTATCTTGATGTGGATAAACTGGTTTTTTCTTGGTACTAAAAGCCATATAAAAATACTTTGAAGCCTCTTCTTTTAAAATATCTGACATATCTCCAAATGGATAGGCAAAAGATATTATTTTTATACCAAGCGCTTTTTCTAAACCCTCTTTTGAGGTTTTTAGCTCATGTTTTACCCTTTCTCTGTATTGGTTTTCTGTTTCAAAATCAAGTTTTAGGTTTTTAGTATAAACATCAAATAAATTTTTACCTTTATTTTTTTCTAAAAGCTCATAAACTGAGTTTGGTATAAAAGCTTTAGGATGAGATAAATCGCTTTTTGATTGGTATATGGGAAGCCCTTCTTTTAGTGGATTGTAAATAGAAGATAGAGAGTAATGATAGTTTTTGTCGTTGTAAATATCTACTAAAGAAGATGGTATAAAGGTTTTTGTGTGGGTGAGCCCATGAGAGCCCACATCAAACACATCAAGCATAGACCTTAACTCTTCAAAACTCAAAAAATCGTAAGATATCCCTTTTTCAAAAAACTCTTTGTTGGCTTCTCCGGCTCCTAACGGTTTGTAAAGTTCTTTAAAGGAAACTTTTCCTTCCCAATAATCAAACAACGTAGGTCTTTTTATATCTTTTTTTAAAAGCCTAGAGTATATGGGGAATATAACAGCTTTCTTTTTATATTTTTTTAGGATGGGATAAGCGTATATATAATTATCTGCATAACCATCGTCAAAGGTAATTACAACGGCTGGTTTTTTGGGTGTATAAAGCCCATCTAAGTAAGCTTTTAATTCTTCTAATCCAAGAACTTCATAAAAGCTGTCTAAAATTTTTATATGCTTTTCAAACAAAGATAGGTTTACATCGTAGGATTTTTTTGGAAATATCTTGTGATAACAAAATACCATTACACCCATTTTTCAAAATACTCCCTTATATGTTTAAAATCTAAATTTGTTTTAAACCCTTCTGGGCTAAAGTGTGTGGGTTTTGCGTTTAAGTCTTTTAATATTTGTTTTAGTTTTGGCATTGTGCCCTTTCCAAATACGTTGGCTTTGTAAAACCAAGGTGTTTTTATGCTAGATTCTTCCAAAATTGTTTTAAAAAGTTTGATGGTGTCTTTTGTAAAGTAAGTAAAATCTTGCTCTTTCATAATTTTTAAAAGCTCTTTGTCGTAGATATCTCCTATATAGATAGGACCAGCGTAATCAAAGAAATCACCACACAAAGGACAAAATTTAGGCAAATCTAAAATGCAAGTGTATGATGCTCTAAATTTACAACTATGACAATAACCTATGTATCCTATGTTTGTGGATAAGTCTATGGCTTTTGATACACCCTTTAACTTTATAAAAAAAGCCCTTAAAAAGTGTCTGTAACTAAAACCAAAGACAGGTTTTAAGACTACATCAAGTCTAAAAGATGCTTCTATTGCGGATTTTATCAATATCCTTAAGGCACTTTCGTGATAGAATTCACTATCAAGAGGTTTGGCGTTGTATCTTCTAAAAGCCTTAAACGGGTAAGATCCAGACAAAGATGCCGTATCAGTAGCGGTAACACCTATAAGACCGCCTGTTTTTAAAGCGTTTATAGCACTTTCTAAAAATGTAATGGGACTTCCGTAAGGATCTATATCTATATAGTCAAAGCCTTTGTTTTCAAGCAAAAATATCTTTGCATCTTTGTTAAAGTATTCTACGTTTTGATAACCTTCAAGATTTTTTTGAGCTAATTCTATGGCTTCTTTTTTTATATCGTTTAAAAAAGCTTTTTCCACTACGTTTGTTTCTTTTAAAAGCCTTAAAACCCTTACCCCAGAAGCGCTCATTGGGTCTGCTATAAAAAGTTTTTTAGCTTTTAGTGTAGAGTAAGCTTTTAAAATAAGCACTGTGAAATCTCTGTTAACAGCCATAAAAGGATTGTAGAAAACTTCCATATCTTTTGATATCAAATCTGGTAATTCTGGTATGAAAAATTCTGCTGCCCCTTCTTTTAAAAGCATACTAAAATTATAAGCAAAAATAAGCTTTTAATGTTTTCACAATATTTGATATATATCATATAATATCTGCTAATTTTTTTTATATTTAAAAATATGGAAAGGTTTAACAGTGTTACAACGAGGGATTACGGGTTACTTAGTAAAGTATATGGGCTTTTGGCTTTTTCTATAGCCTCGGCCGTTGTGGGAAGCGTGGTAGGGCTTTCTCATTTAACAATGGTAGCTACTCATTTCTGGTTGTTTGCTATACTTGAATTTGTACTTGTGTTTGCCACGTCCATAGTAGGTCAAAACAAAGATATGGCCTTACCAGGCTTTATACTTCTAAACGTATTTACCTTTATCACAGGTTTTACGTTGGCTCCCATACTTTCTTTTGCTTTGGTGGTAAACCCTGCTGCTATAGTTTATGCCCTTGCCACTACTGCTGCTACTTTTGTGGGTATGAGCTTAGTGCCTATAGTATTTAGGGTTAACGTACTTGGAATGGGCGGATTTTTGTTTGCAGGTCTTATAGCTATAGTGGTAGCTAGCTTGCTAAATCTATTTTTCCATTCTGGTGTGGCGGCTCTTGTAATATCTATAGTTGCTACTGTGCTTTTTAGTTTGTATGTAAGCTACGATACAGCACGTATTTTAAGCATGGAACCAGATGCTCCAGCAATAGCTTTGGCTTTGGCACTATACTTAGATATTCTAAACTTGTTTGTCAATATTCTATTCTTGTTCTTAGAGTTCTCAGGAAACAGAAGAAATTAACATATAGTATATGCTCCCTCTAATGGGAGCTTTAAAACTAACATATACCTATATAGCATATTAATACAATTTAAACCAGTAAGTGGGCAAATCGCCCAATAACCTTTTAAACCAAACAATACTTTATAGCTATCTTATATTTGTTGAGAAGATCGCAAAAACTCTTTTTCTTGCCGACTCTTAAGTTTTGCAAATCTGGATCGTTTGCCAATTTGTTTGGATCGTTAAAACCATCTTTTAGAGCTTTTTTTAATGCGTCTAGTGAATAGTCTAGCTTGTTATCTCTTGAGTAAGCACAAGCTAAAACATACTCTAAATCTTTATTTTCTCCAGCGTTTTTAAGACCTTCTTTAGCAGCATCTATAGCTTTGTCGTAATCTTTTCTACCTATATAGGCTGATGCCAAATCAAGATAAGCTAAAGCACAACTTTTATCATCTTGTATAGCCTGTTTAAATTGTTTTGAAGCACCTTTTAAATCGCTGTTTGCTACAAGTGAATATTTATTATTATTTATTTAGCTTTTCATAAAAATTACGGCGATTGTATGGTGATTGTGCTGTTAAAAGATGTGCTCATGGTATCACCATCTGGTAAGACAACGTTTATGTAAAATGTGTATGGTATTGTAGAAGCTGGTTGATGATAGGAAACTGTGATAGATTGGTTAAAAGTTACATATTGCTCTATAATGGCGGAAGCGCTTGTGCTATTTAAAGAAATATTTTGAATTTGAAGTAAATATCCGTTTGGGGTTTGGATAACCTGACAGGTGGACTGAGAACAAGGTATGGTGGTACTTCCTAAGACGATATACTGAGGTAAGTAGTATAAGTTTGTTGGCAAAGGCGGTAGATACGCAGAAAAAGAATTTCCCGTAGTATAGCCATTTAGCGTAGCGTAGTTTATATTGAGACTTTGGTTTAAGTATCCATTTGTTAGCGTTTCAAGGCTTGTAGTAGAAGATACTATTATGGTAGTAGAGGATGCAGTGGAAGAGGTATTTGTAAAAGATGAGTATGTGCTTGATATATTAAATATAGAAGGTAAGCTTACTGAAAAATTTGATACAATACCGTTTGTGTAGTCTATACTCCCGCTACAGGTTACGTTTAAAGAGGCTGATAAACCATAAGCTTGTGTATAAAAACTACCGTTTCCATTGTCTATACAAAAGCCTGAAACAGTATAAGATGACGGTATAGAAGTAGTGCTTATATTTGAAAGAGAAGTAGAAGAGCTTACTAAGGTACCACTGCTGTATATGTTTGTGATGGACGATACACTACTGTTAGACGTTTGTACTTGATATGTGGCTGTGAAACCTATTTGTACCGATTTAGGCGATAGATTTGGCACTAAGTTTAGCGTATTGTTGTTTAACAACGTTGTTGACGACAGTGTGCCAAGAGGTATCGAAGAAGTATTACTGACCGTATTTTGATAGGGGTTTGCTATAAGCCCAAGCACTCCAAGCTTATAATTATTTGAGAGAGTTACGCTTTCTTTGTCGGTGCTATTGAGTGGTAGAATATAGCTTTGAAGATATACGGGTTGGCATTGGCCACCTGGTATAGTGGGGTCGCCAAAACAAATAGAAGCAGATGTTATAGTGGCATAAGTGTTTGGTGGTGTTGATGTGTCAGATACGTGAGATTTAAATTTACATTCCAAGTGTCTATTGGTATTGTATAACTGGGGCTTACAGAATAAACTGGAGGATTTGCTACCGTCATGGTAGCGTTAAGAGTATAGTACCCATTTTGAGTATATCCGTTTCCAGAGCTACCTCCGCCTCCACAGGACAAAACAAGGCTTGCACCGGCAAGAACACCCAGACCCAATAAATTTTTAGCATTTATAATCTTCATATTTTTATTATAACACCGTTTAGTTTTTTAGCTTTTAAAAGCTTAAAACACTGGATTTACTATATCGCCGTTGGTGTTTCTAGTTTCGTATAGGAGTTTACATACGTTGTCTATTGGATCTACGCCAACTTCCCCTATGATGGCACCTTTTTTAACGTAGTCTCCTTTTGCCACAAAAACTTTGCCAAGGTATGTATATACGTCCACTAGGTTTTGAGGGGTTTTGATAAGGACTATATAGTTGTAGGCTTTTAACGTCCTGCCTGAGTATATAACCTGGCCTGGTTCTACCGCTTGTACCATAGATCCACATTCTGTGTAAAAGTATACTTTTTTCCCAACGTAGGTAGGTTTTGCGTCCACTGGATATATTGATTCTACTTTTGGCTGTGGTGGTTTTTGAGGTTTCTTCTTTGGTATAATGTTTTGAATTGGTTTTGTGAGTTCTGCTAGCCTGTTGGGGCCTGTGCTTTTTACCTCTACTTGAGCGCAGGATGTTATTAGAAGCCCAAAACCAAAAAGTAGTAAAAGTCTTTTTACCATATTCATATTTTACCAGATTTTAGTATGCTTATAAGCTTTTCTACGTTTTCTTTTTCTTTTTCTAGCTTTTCTTTTGTGGTTTTTGCTTTTTCCACTTCCTCTGGAGGTGCTTTTTCTACAAAGTTTTTGTTTTCAAGCTTTGATGCGTATATAGAAAGCTGTTTTTCTATGTCTTTTAAAGCTTTTTCGTAGTCTTTTAAAAGGGCATCTCTGTCAAAATCTTTTTCTGGTATGTATAGCGTTATATCTTCAAAAGGTATTGATAGCATATTATTTTTATTTGTTGGTGTATCAAAGGAGCTTAATTTACAAAGGTTTGTTATATGGGGTTTAAATTCTTCTAAAAACTCCTTTGAGTTTTCGCTTTCAAAATACATATCTATCTTTGATTCTATCTTAAAATCTGATTTAATCTTTCTTATAAAAGAAATAAGCCTTTTTAAGCGTTCTATGGTTTCGTAGCTTTTAGTGTCTATAGCTTCTTTATCAAAAGCTGGAAACTCTTTTAAAGATATATCTTTATCGTTAAAGATGGTCTTGTTGTGTATGTAGCTTGTAATAAAGGGCATAAAAGGGTGTAAAAGTCTAAGGGCTTTTGATAGTACTGTATTTAGTACGGCCAAAGCGGTGAGCTTTCTTTTTTGAATTTGGTTGTTTATTTGTTCTATATTTACCTTTTCTTGTTCTGTCATGTCTTCTTTTATTTCTATGGGCTTTTCGTATATGCGGATTTTTGAAAACTCTATATACCAATCACAAAATTCGTTCCAGAAAAAGTTATAGATACTTTGAGCGGCATGGCTAAACTGATAATTTTCAAGATATTCTGTCACTTGCCCTATGGTGAGGTTTAAAGCGGTTATTATCCAATAATCTTCTTTTTCATACATATCGCCGTATATTATGTCTTGTAGAAAATTCTCAGGCGTGTTTGATATTACAAATTTGGCGGCGTTCCATATTTTGTTGGCAAAAAACTTGCTTGCTTCAAATTTTTGTTCAGAAAGTTTTATATCCCTTAAAGCAGAACTCAAAGAGGCCAGCGTAAACCTTAGGCTATCCGCTCCGTATTTTTCTATTACATCTATTGGATCTATTACGTTTCCTTTGGTCTTTGACATCTTCTGGCCTTTTTCGTCTCTTATGAGAGCGTGTATATAAACATCTTTGAAAGGCTCTTTGTTATTTAACATTTTGCTCATCATTATCATGCGAGCAACCCAGAAAAAGAGTATGTCAAAAGCTGTCACTAAAAGGCTGTTGGGGTAGCAAGCTTCTAAATCTTGATTTGGTTCTGGCCAAGAAAAGACTCCGAAGGGCCACAAAGCCGATGAAAACCATGTATCAAGCACATCTTCTACCTGTTTTATGTTTATAGAACCACAGTGTTTACATTTTAATAAAATCTCAAAACTCTTTATATCTTTGTGGTATTTGTATAAGTCTCTTCTGGTAGCCATATATTGCCATATGGAAAACTCGTTTATGCCCGTAGAATAGTATTTTTTGTAAGCAAAACGTTTGTAAAAATCAAGGGTACTCATATTAGGATGTACAAAATTCTTACCGTTTAAAACATCGTCTATTTCTTTTGGTGTGAATACTTTCTTAATTTTGCCATCTGCTAAAAGGTTAAAGATGAGTTTGTCTTGGACGTAGTTAAAATCCTCATCGGTATATATAGATTCTTTTTTGCAATCCTCACATTCCCAAACGGGTATTCTATGTCCCCACCATATTTGGCGCGATATACACCAATCTTTTATATTCTCCATCCACTCGGTATAGTTTTTCTCCCAGCTTGGTGGTATAAATCTTGTTTTTTTGGCTTTTACTATATCTAAAAACTCTTCTTTTTTGGTGGATACTTTTAAAAACCACTGAGTGGATACCATGGGTTCTATGGTAGTTTTACATCTATAACATTTTCCAACAGCATGAGTATGCTCTTCTTCTTTTTCTAAAAGCCCCAAACTTTTAAGCTCTTCTACTATCCTTGCTCTTGCTTCGTATCTATCTAAACCTTCAAATCTACCGGCGTTTTTTGTAAGCTTTGCCTTTTCATCCATTATTTTTACTATGGGAAGGTTTTGCCTTAAACCTGCTTCGTAGTCGTTTGGATCGTGGGCTGGTGTTATCTTTACAGCACCTGTACCAAATTCCATATCTACAAACTCGTCTGCTATAACTGGTATCTCTGGGTTTATTTCGTTGCCGTTTGTATCGTATCTTGGCCATTCTACCAAAGGAAGTTTTAGCTTTTTACCTATAAGGTATTTGTACCTTTCGTCGTTTGGATTTACAGCTACTGCCACGTCTCCTAGCATAGTTTCTGGTCTTGTAGTAGCTACAACTATATATTCGTTGCTATCTAACGCTGGGTATTTTATGTAATAAAGTTTTCCTTTTTCTTCTTCGTGTTCTACTTCCAAATCAGAAAGGGCTGTTAAATCTTTTGGACACCAGTTTATAATGTAAGTGTCTTTTTTTATAAGGCCTTCTTCGTAAAGTTTTTTAAAAGCATATCTTACGGCTCTTGAAAATCCTTCATCCATCGTAAAGCGTTCTTTCGACCAATCTACGGAGGCGCCCAACCTTTTTACTTGGTTTTTAATGTTGTCTCTGGACCTATATACCCATTGCCATACTCTTTTTAAAAATTCTTCTCTTCCTATTTCAAGTCTTGATTTATTTTCTTTTGAAAGCTCTCTTTCCACCACAAACTGAGTGGCAATACCAGCGTGGTCAAAACCTGGCACCCATACGACATCGTAGCCTTGCATTCTTTTAAACCTTGCCACTATGTCCTGAATGGTGATGTTTAAAGCGTGTCCTATGTGAAGAGAACCAGTGACGTTTGGTGGTGGTATCACCATACTAAAAGCCTTTTTCGGGCTTTTAACAGTATATATATCCGACTTAATCCAGTTTTCCAAAACTTCTTGTTCAATCTCTTTTGGTATATAATCCTTCATAGACTATTATTTTATCAAAAACCGTCCTCAAAGCTTATTTTATAATTGCACTAATTATTATTGCTGTTTTAGATTGCTTTTAATATGTATTTTCCCTCTTTTTAATTCTAAGAGCCCTTGTTTTTCTAATTCTTTTAAAAGCCTAGAAACTACTTCTCTTGCTGTACCTATATCTTTTGCAATATCTTCATGAGTACAATTTACTACCATTTCGCTGTTGGCGTTTTCAATGAGATATTCTCTGAGCTTTTGTTCTAGCGGTTTAGACATTATTTCGTTTAATATAAAAAATACCTCGTAAGCGTTTTTTACCACTGTATCTAAGACAAAGTTTCTCCAATAAGAATACTTTTCAAACCAAGCGTTGGCTACTTGAGATGGTATTGTAAAACCTATTACATCTGTTTCGCAAACTGCAAAAGCTGGATAAGGCCTGTTTTTGTAAATTGCAAGGTTTGTCAGCATGCATGTCTCTCCAGGACCTATTTTATATAAAAATATTTCTTTGCCATTGTTTAGCATTGCATATACTTTTAAATAACCCTCTATCACAATCGGTGTAAAGTTGCATCTAGCACCCGGATACCCTACCATAGTTCCTTTTGGAAGATTCACAAATGTGGAAAATTTTTTTAGCTCATCTTGAAAATCTTTGTTTGCAAATGGGAAAAGATTTACCAAGCTTACAGTTTCCATACTTATTAATATTTTTTATTGTTATGGATTTTCAATGATAAATAATTTGAATATAGCCACGCCTAAGCGTGGCTTTTTTGTTTTTTAGTAGCTTTGCTTTTGCACTATGTATGGCTTAAGAGGGACCAATCTTTCCAATAGCTCTTTTTGTAATTTTGGTGGTACTCTGTATTCGTCTAATACGCTTTCTGTTATTTTAACAAACCTATTCCAGTCAGAATCTGTTATGCCAAGGCCAGCGTGAGCTTCTTCCATGTTTTCTCCAGTGTATATACAAGGTCCTCCGGTAGCATTGCATAGAAAGTCAGTGAGATTGTTGATAAGGACTTCTTTGTGATGGGTGTTTAGCCCTTTAAAATAAACACCAAGCTTTGGGTCTTGTACAAGCTTAGTAGCCAAGGTCTTAGTAACGGCGGATATAGCGTCATATCCACCCAACTCCTGATAAAGGGTCTTGGCATTTGCCGATGTTAACCCTATGCTTGTGAAAATGGCCGCTGCCAATAAAAGTTTTTTCATACAACTACCTCCTGTTGGTTTGTGCTTTTAAGATAAATGTTAAGCTTTGGTTATTCAGTGATAAAATTACATAATATATAGGATATATATCATAAACAAATTTATTCGGCGCAGCATGATAGCTTAGATATATCCTTTTTAAAGGATTGAGCGCAAAGTTTTATCGCTTCTGAGAGAGTAGGGTATACATCAACGCTCTGTATGATATCCTCTATGGTAAGTCCATATCTTATTAGCAACACAGCTTTATGTATTATCTCAGCTCCATGAGGAGCAAGTACATGGACCCCAATAATTTTTCCGCTGTTTTTCTCTACTATCATCTTTATTAACCCTTCTGTTTGTAAGCTAAGAGCTGCTCTAGGTACTTTAGAAAAATCAAGCACCCTAGTTTCAATTTTTAGTCCTCGCTTTCTAGCCTCTACCTCGTCCATACCTACTCTAGCTACTTCTGGGTCCGTAAATATTGCATTTGGGACCGAAAGGTAATCTGCTTTTTTCTTGTTTCCTAATAAGGCGTTTTCAGCCGCTATTCCTCCTTCCATAGCCGCTACTGTTACAAGCATCATCTTTCCAACACAGTCTCCTGCTGCATAGATATCTTTATTGGTAGTTTGCATAAATTCGTTAGTTTGTATAAAACCTCTTGTGTTTGTCATTACGCTTATCGCTTCTAAACCTATGTCTTTTGTATTCGGCTCTCTACCTGTGGCTATCAGTAAATCTGTACCATAGATTGTTGTTTTATTTTCTTCATGCTCTAGTTCCAACGTTATTCGTCCATTTTCTTCCCACACGTTGGTAATCTTTGTGTTTGTAAATATATTCATACCCTCTTTTTCCAAAACCTCCTTAAGTTTAGTTCTTATTTCAGGCTCTTGCGCCATGGCTATTTCTTGAAAATATTCTACAATGGTTACTTTGCTGCCAAGTCTAAGAAACGCTTGCCCTAATTCAAGCCCTATAGCCCCTCCACCTATGATTATAAGATGTTTAGGCAAATGATCTATATCAAATATACTATTGCTGGTGTAGTATCTAACTTTCTCAATACCTTTTACAGGGGGAATTCCTGGTTTTGAACCAGTAGCTATTATAGCTTTACCGAAGTTTACTTTATCTTCTCCTACTAAAGCTACCCCTTTATCTAAAAATTTTCCCCTAAGATTTTTATATTCTATTTGAGGGTAGGCTTCCAAGACATTCCAATATTTTTCTTTCCTTAACTCTTTTAAAAGCTCTTCTTTCTTTTCTATAATATTTCTTATGTTTAAATTACCAGTTGCTAACTCAATCCCAGGAAATGGATTTTTGTTTGGAATATAAAATGTATTGGCAACTTCTATTAAATATTTAGAAGGTATGCAGCCTCTATTTAAGCATGTCCCTCCTATTATATTGTTTTCCGCGACCAAAACCCTAGCTCCTATATCAGAGGCTTTTATAGCAGCGGCGAACGCTGCAGAGCCACCACCCAATATAAATATATCATACATATCTTTTTTTGGAATATAAACCTCAAAAGACGAAGCTTCTTTAGCTCCATAGCCTACTTTTTTAACTGCTTCTATAAGGTTTGCAATAGATGCATCACCTTCTACATTTGCATCACCTTGAGGGAAATAGACCTCTACTTTCTTTACATTTTCTACGCTTTCTAGCGCTTTTTTTACAGTTTGAGCACAGTGCTCACATGTCATGCCGGTTATCTTTAGTCTAATCATAAACAACACCTCCTTAAAAATGCATTTTCCTAAACAGCGGATAGAATGTGACAAATACAAGAAATACAATAGATACCCACGTTGCATAGACGCTAAATTTATCAGCCCATGACTTCTCACAAGCACAGTCTATTTTTCTTTTCTTAAGATAAAGTCTATAAATAGAATAGGCAGCTCCAACATAAACAATTGCGAGTAAATACAATCTATAGGGGTCAAAAACGTGAATAGAGCTTATAAGCGAAGAAGAGGTACTAACGCCGATGGATAAAAGTATTGGAATAAAACAACAAAGGGACGCTGTGATTGCAGCAAACATACTTAATACGCTTGAGACAAATTCTTTCATTTTAACAGCCTCCTTTTACCAAGTGTTTTATTGCTTTTATAAAGTTTTCAACAGCTTGCATATCTCCAGCTTCTATGCTTGGTTTTACACAAGAGTTGAAATGTCCTTCGAGAAGTAAAATGGCTACGCTATTTAACGCTGATTTTGCCGCAGATAATTGGACAAGTATTTCGTTGCAATCCCTTTTTTCTTCTATCATTTTCTGAAGTCCTCTAACTTGACCCTCTATCTTTGAAAGTCTTCTTAACAACTCTTGGCCTACTTCTTGAGACAAATATACTTTGCAGGTTTCCATACATATACCTCCTATGGGTATAAGATGAAACTTTTTATAAATAGTGCTATGATATATATCATATTATACGGCTGGATATTAATTATATTTTAAATACATGATGCAAGAGGCTGAGAATATGTCTTTGGAGCTTGATAAGGTTTTTATAAGTAGCATGAGGAAGATGATTCAAGAGAAAGTTAGCGAACTTAAAGATAAAAATCTTGATGAAGATGCTATAAGGGCAATAGATCATATAGAAAGGGTGGCAAGGTATACCGTAAAGCTTGAGGAGTTGGAGAAAAAGACAAAAAATAGCACGTTTAACGGATATTTTACCAACGCTGAGATGGTTATAATGAATATTGTGGAAAATGTGTTGAAAGATTTAGAAAACATCGATAAACTTGATAGTATACATTTAAACTATCTAAAACTTTCCATATATGAAAGGTTAAACGAGATAGCAGCTATAATAGAAAAATATTTAGATTAGAGTTTATTTATAAGCTCTTTTACTTTATTTATAGACATCCCTTCTCTTACTATTTTTATGGTATTTTCTTCTATTTCTACTATTGTTGAAGGTGGGCTTTCTATGAAACCGCCATCTATGTATAGGGGTATTTCGTCTTTAAAATAGCTTATAGCCTCTTCTATAGATTTTGCAGGAGGTTCTCCTTCTTTGTTGCAAGAAGGTGCCAAAATAGGTTTTTGAAGCTTGTCTAAAAGCTCTTTTATAAAACCCTTTTGCGGTATTCTAAAACCTAAGTTTTTGTCTTGGGCTTTTATTATGATACTAACACCTTCTAACTTAGATAACTCAAAAACTTTATCGTTTGGTTTAAATCCATACATTTCTAAAAAAGCTATATTTGGTAAAAGTCTAAGAAACGGTTTTTTTGAGGGTCTTCTTATTTTGTAAAGAAGGTTGATAGCCTCTTCGTTGTCTATGGCAAGTACCCCATAAATAGTATCTGTGGGAGAGCATATGGGCATATTTTTGTTTAGTATATATACAGCGCTGTCTAAAACGCTTTCTTCGTTTATTTTTTTAACATCAAAAGCCATGAAGACATACTAAAAGTTTTTTAGGCTTTTTCAATGATAAAAGACAGTTTTAGTTTTGTGATTTTGTTTAGTACATTTTTTTTCAATAGAGTTATAATATTTGTCTACAATGTTTGGAGGTAAGCTAATGCAAGAAAAAGACTCTTGCGGTGTTGGTTTCATATGCGATGTAAACGGAAAAAAATCAAATAAGATTGTAAAATATGGCATTGAAGCTGTCAAGAATCTAACTCATAGAGGAGCGGTTGGTGCTGATGGTAAGACCGGAGACGGAGCTGGCATACTAATACAAATACCTCATAAATTTTTCAAAAAAGAGATAGATAGACTTGGTTTTGAGATATCTTCTATAGAAAATCTTGGTGTGGGTATTTTGTTTTTGAAAAACAACGATACGTCAAAAGTAGAAGACATAGCCAAGAGAATGGGCTTTAAGGTGATAGGTTTTAGAGATGTGCCGATAGATAAATCGGCGCTTGGTAAAAGCGCTCTTGAAACGATGCCGGTTATAAAACAAATGTTTTTGGATTTGGAAGGCATAGAACACAAAGAGCTTGCTTTGTATTTTCTTCGTAAAAGCCTAAAAAAAGAGCTTAAAATATATATACCTTCTTTGTCTTCTAAAACGATAGTTTATAAAGGTATGTTTGTAGCTTATCAAATAGATCATTTTTACAAAGATTTAGAAGACGAAGATATAGAATCTTCCATATGTCTATTTCATCAAAGATATTCTACAAACACGTTTCCAAACTGGAACTTGGCGCAACCTTTTAGATATTTAGCCCATAACGGTGAGATAAACACCATAAACGGTAACAGAAACTGGATGATGGCTATTCAGTCTGAACTTTACCATAAGCTTTTAGAAGACAACATAAAACTTATAAAACCTATAGTAGAGTATGACGAAAGCGATTCTGCTTCTTTGGATAAGGTTTTTGAGCTTTTAGTATTGACAGAATACCCGGTAGAACACGCAATAAATATGCTAATACCGCCTGCTTGGGAGAACGACGATACATTAAAAGACGATATAAGGGCATTTTTTGAATACAAGTCTTTACTTATGAAACCATGGGATGGGCCAGCTGCTATTGTATTTACAGACGGTGTAAAAGTAGGCGCTCATTTGGACAGAAACGGGCTAAGACCCTCAAGATACATAATCACAAAAGATAACATAGTAATACTTGGTTCCGAAGTGGGTATGGTTGATATAGACCCTAAGGATATAAAAGAAAGCTCAAGGCTTTCTCCTGGTGATACTATTCTTATAGATACTCATGCCAAAAGCTTAAAAACTACGGAAGAAATATTAGAAGATATATCTAAGAAGAACCCTTACAAAAAATGGATAGAAGAAAATCTGGTAAGGCTTGAGGATATTATAAAAGGTAGGACCTTAGAAGACGAGCATATAGACAAAGATACGCTTACACGCTTACAGGCTTATTTTGGCTATACTACCGAAGAGCTTAAGAATCAGATAGACTATATGGCAAAGGAAGGTAAGGAATACACGTTTTCAATGGGAGATGATACTCCACTTCCGCCTTTAAACGAAAAACCGGTACTCATATTTAGATACTTTAAGCAAAGGTTTGCTCAAGTTACAAACCCTCCTATAGACTCTATAAGAGAACGCTTTGTTATGAGCTTGAAGATGAACCTAGGACATAAGAGAAATTTTCTCGTAGAAACTCCAGAACATGCTAGAAGATTTCAAATAGATTCTCCGGTGCTTTTGCCATATCACATAAAAACCATAGAAAATCAGAAAAATTTTAAAGTAAAACGTATATCTTTGTGCTATCCAAAACATAGAAGCGATAACATACAAGCTCTTCAGGATTTAAAAGGCTTTGAAAGGGTTTCAGATATATTGATGGACGCTGTTTATGAAGGTATACCTATTGTAGATTTGAAGATAGGCTTAGAAGTGCTTACTCATTTAGTAGAGCAAGCTGTAAAAGAAGGTGCAGATATAATAATTCTTTCCGATAAAGGCGTTGATGAAAAGAACGTAGCTATACCAAGCCTTTTGGGGGTTAGCGCCTCTGTAAGACATCTTGCTAAGCTTGGCTTATCGCAAAAGGTAAGCTTTATCGTAGAAACTGGTGAAGTAAGAGATACACATTCTCTTGCATGTCTTATAGGCTATGGAGCATCTGCGGTTTACCCATATCTTCTTTACGAGACCTTATATCACGCTTATCCCGAAAACTACGAGCAGGTGTTGAAAAATTATAAAAAAGCCCTTGAAGATGGTATTCTCAAGATAATGGCTAAGATGGGTATAGCTACTTTAAACTCTTATCAAGGGGCTGAGATATTTGACTCTGTATGTCTAAACAAGGATTTTGTGGATGAATATTTTACTGGCACTCCCGTTACATTGGAAGCGGATGGTATAGAACAAATAGAAGAATCTATTATAAAAAGACATGATTTTGCTTTTAACAGTGAAAAACCAGCTCTTGACTATGGCGGTGATTTGAAGTTTAGAAAAGGCGGTGTTCACCATGCTTGGTCTCCTCATGTTGTAAGAGCTCTCCACAAATATTTGGAAACTCTTGATTACAACGATTATCTTGAATTTTCCAAGATTGCCAACGAAGAGCATCCAACGTTTATACATCATCTTTTGGACTATAAAAAAGCTAAAAGCCCTATACCTATAGAAGAGGTAGAACCTGAAGAAGAGATACTAAAACGTTTTGTTACAGGTGCCATGTCTTTGGGAGCGCTTTCTCCAGAAGCTCACGAAGTGCTTGCAATGGCTACAAATATGCTTGGTATGAAGTCAAACAGCGGTGAAGGTGGAGAAGACCCAGAGCGATATTTTACGGAGAAAAACAGCGCTATAAAACAAGTAGCTTCTGGTAGATTTGGTGTGACGCCTACTTATCTTGCTTCTGCCACCGATATAGAGATAAAGATAGCCCAAGGTGCAAAGCCTGGTGAAGGTGGTCAACTTCCTGGTAAAAAGGTAAGTCACTACATAGCTAAGATAAGATACGCTCAAGAAGGTATAACCCTTATATCACCACCACCCCATCACGATATATACTCTATAGAGGATTTGGCTCAACTGATAAATGATTTGAAAAAAGCAAATCCAAAGGCTCGTATATCTGTGAAACTAGTAAGTGAATCTGGTATTGGCACAATTGCTTCTGGTGTTGCAAAAGCTTACGCTGATATTATACAAGTGAGTGGTGCCGAAGGAGGTACCGGAGCATCTCCTCTTAGCTCTATAAAAAATGCTGGTAATTATTGGGAAATAGGACTTTACGATACAGTCAAAACCCTTATGGAAAACGGTTTAAGGGATAGGGTTAGCGTAAGAGTGGATGGCGGTTTTAGAACCGGTAAGGATGTGATAATAGGTGCTATTTTAGGTGCAGAAGAGTTTGGTTTTGGTACCGCTGCAATGATAGCTGAAGGTTGTGTGATGGCTCGTCAATGCCACCTAAACACGTGCCCTACAGGTGTGGCTACCCAAGACGCAAAGCTAAGAGCCAAGTTTAGTGGAACAAAAGAGGGAGTAGCTGCTTATTTCAGAGCTTTGGCTAAAGAAGTAAGGGAGATATTGGCATCCATGGGATATAGAAGTCTAAACGATATAATAGGCCGTCTTGAGCTTTTAGAACCAAAACCGTCTAGACTAAAGCTTGATGTATTCACAAAAGGCTATCTAAAAGATGCTCCAAGGTTTAGAACCTTTGAAAGAAACGATAACCCCGAAAAGACTTTAAACGATTTTATAGCCAAAGAATTAGAAGAGTTTATTAAAAGCCAAACACCCGTTGAAAGACGTTACAAGATCACAAACATAGATAGAAGCGTGGGAGCTACGATAAGTTATTATACAGCTATTTATCATAAAGATAAAGGCTTGCCACCAAACACGTTGAACCTTTATTTTGAAGGTGTTGCAGGTCAAAGTTTTGGAGCTTTTAATCACAAAGGTATAAACTTATTTTTAAGAGGCATGGCAAACGACTACGTAGGAAAGGGTATGCACGGCGGTATTATATCTATAAGACCCTTTGAATACATAGATAATTCTCTTGTCTTGGCTGGAAATACTATACTGTACGGTGCTACCGGTGGTGAGCTTTACATTGCTGGTTCTGTAGGTGAGCGTTTTGCAGTAAGAAACAGCGGTGCTAAGGCGGTAGTAGAAGGCGTTGGGCATCATGCGCTTGAGTATATGACGGGTGGAGTTGTTGTAAATATAGGGGATTTTGGCTACAACGTAGGCGCTGGTATGACTGGCGGTATGGCCTATTTTTACGACAAAGAAGGGGTTTTGGAAAAACATATAAACACATCTTACGTACTGGTGCAAGATATAGCTGAAGAAGATTTAGAGCTTATAAGGTCTATGCTTGAATCTCACATAAAATATACAGATAGCCCCAAAGCCAAAGCGATATTAGAAGGTGGGTTTGATGCTTTTAAAAAGATTATGCCGATAGAGCTTTGCGTGAGGTCAGAGAGTTCAGACGAATGTGTCCAGAAGGTATAAACCTAAATCAAAAGCTTGAAAATAAGATAGGTTTAAACCTATTTTTGGTGTTAAGCCAAAATGTTGAGCTTTTACAAAATACTGCGACAGATTTAGAACAAGAGCTTAAAGTAGAAGAGGAGTTGAACCCTTTTTTAAAACTAAAGGCGTTAAAACCACCGAAAAAGTTTTTTATAAACAAAGAAGACTATACCCAAAATATAGCTTACTCTTACTCTTACAAGGAGCATCTCATAAAGGCTATAAATGAAGAACTAGAAGGTATAGAAAAAGACGTAGCCAAAGAAATAGTTTATTCTCTTGATAGTAGTGGTTTCATATCTCTTGAGACGTTAGAAGATATAAAAAAACATTTTGGAGTAGGTTGGGATATCGTAGATGATGCCAGGGCATTTGTGATGGAGATAGAACCCATAGGGCACGGGGCTTTAAACCCTTTTGAGTACATGGAACTCCAGATAAGGACTTATTACAAAGATAAGAAAGAGTATATAAAGTATTTAAAAGATTTAGAGGAAAGAAAAAAAATACCTAAAGAGGCTATAGAGTTTTTCTCAAAGCTGAAAAAAACACCTATACAAATAGAAAAAACAAACCTTTTACCCTCTAAAGTGGATATTGTAATAGAAATAGACCAAGGGGAAATCTTGTACGATATATTTGATAACTATGTGGAGCTTTCTCAGGAAAATATAGAGGATAAGTTAGAGGACAAGGAGCTTGAAAGATATTTAAAACAAAGGGCCAGAAGGTTTGTAGAGGCTATAAACTTAAGAAGGAAGTTTTTAAAAGAATTTACAAAGATTGTTGTAGAAAGACAGCAGGACTTTTTTTTAAAAGATAAACCTCTTAAAAGCTTGATGCTTAAGGATGTTGCAGGTGAGTTTGGCATTTCTATATCAACAGTTTCAAGGCTTGTAAATTCAAAGTATGTAAAAACGCCAAAAGGAGTATTTAAGTTGAGGTCTTTTTTTGTGAGAGAGAGCGTATCCTCAAAAAGTCAAGAGGAGATACTGAATATGATAAAGAAGCTTATTCAAAACGAAGAAACTATATATACCGATAAAGATATAGAGGAAATTTTAAAAAACTACGGCATAAATATATCAAGGCGCACAGTGGCAAAGTATAGGGCAAAGCTTGGTATCGGGAGTTCTAGAAAAAGATGAAAGATATTTTGGAAAAGTTTTATGGGCTTTTAAAAGAAAAAAGTATAAAAAGCTTTTTAGTAAGCTACAAACCAAATGTTTTATACCTATCTAAGTTTAAATCTTCAAACGCTTATGTTCTTTGTTTGGAAGGAGAATTTTTCTTTTTTACAGACTCAAGATATATAGATGGAGCAAGGGAAAAGATAAAGCACATGGAAGTAATAAACATAGAGGGGTCTTTCTTAGAATTTATATCAAAGTTTTTAAAAGCCAAAAACGTAGATTCCATACACATAGACAAAACAGTTTCTTACGCTTTTTATGAAGAGCTTTCTAAACATATAAACGTACGTTTTGAAAAGGACCCTACTTTTTCACTTAGAAAGGTAAAGTCAAAAGAAGAAATAAATACAATGAAAGAAGGTGTTAAAAAATCCGATGCCGTTTATAGAAGGTTGCTTGATTTTGTAAAACCTGGTATGAGGGAAAAAGATGTAAAAGATTTTGTTGTATGTGAGTTTTTAAAAGAAAAAGCCCAAAAAGAAAGCTTTGATACCATAGTGGCTACCGGAAAAAACTCAGCAGTACCTCATCATGAGACTTCTTTTGATGTTATAGAAAAGGATAAACCTCTTCTTGTTGATATGGGGCTTGTGTGGGAGCATTATGCTACCGATTTTACAAGGACTTTTCACGTAGGAAAACCTTCTGAAGAGTTTTTGAAAGTGTATGAGATAGTAAAAGATGCTCATATGTTTGCTATAGAAAAATCCGTTGCTGGTAACTTCCTAAAAGATGTGGATTTGGCTGCTAGGAACTACATAGAATCAAAAGGTTATGGTAATTATTTCACACATTCTACTGGGCATGGGGTTGGTCTTGAAATACATGAAGATCCGAGAGTTTACAAGACATCTGAGGATATCATAGAAGACGGTTTTGTATTTACTATAGAGCCAGGCATATACTTGCCAAACCACTTTGGCGTAAGGCTTGAAAACATTGTTTACATAGAAAATGGGCTTCCTCAGGTTATATCCTCTGTGCCACTTGATTTGATAATTTTATGATTTATATTTTAAAATCTTGAAAACTAATACATATAATATATTTATGGAAAAAGTTTACATTTACGATACTACGTTAAGGGATGGCTCACAATCGGAAGGGGTGAATTTTAGCATAGAAGATAAACTACTCATAACAAAACATTTGGATGATTTTGGTATAGATTATATAGAAGCCGGTTGGCCTGGTTCAAATCCAAAAGACACATTTTACTTTGAAAAGATTAAACATATGCCTTTAAAACATGCCAAAATAGTGGCTTTTGGTTCTACAAGAAAAAAAGGTTTAACGGCATCTTCCGATCCTCAGGTTTTATCGCTTTTAAAAGCTCAAACACCAGCTATTACTATTTTTGGTAAATCTTGGGATTATCATGTGCTTGATGCTATAAACACCACTTTAGAAGAAAATATAAATATGATATATGATACCATATCTTTCTTGAAAAAAGAAGGAAGAGAGGTCATATTTGACGCGGAGCATTTTTTTGATGGCTTTAAATCAAACAAAGGTTACGCTTTAAAAGCTGTAGAAGCTGCTTTTGATGCTGGAGCAGATTGGGTTGTACTTTGCGATACCAACGGTGGTACTCTTCCTTTTGAGATTGTAGAGATCTTTCAAGAGGTGTTTGATAGGTTTAAAAATGCAAACATAGGTATACATGCCCACAACGATGCAGAGTGTGCGGTAGCTAACTCTCTGATAGCTATAAAGATGGGCTGTAGACAAGTGCATGGAACTATAAACGGTATTGGTGAAAGAACGGGTAATGCCAACCTTTGTTCTATAATACCGGCACTTTCTTTAAAGATGGGATTTCAAACTGTGCCAGAGGAATCGTTGAGAAATCTCACAGAGCTTGCTAAGTTTGTTTCAGAGGTCTCAAACGTACCGCTTCCAAAAAATATGCCTTACGTTGGAGCGAGTGCTTTTGCCCATAAAGCCGGTGTGCATGCTTCAGCTGTCAGTAAAAAAACTGATATGTATGAGCATATAAGGCCAGAACTTGTTGGGAACACTCGTAAAATTACCATATCTGATATGTCTGGCAAAAGCAACATATTGTACAAGTTGAAAGAAATAGGACTTAGCGTGGAAGAGAACTCACCAGACGTTATAAAACTTGTGGAGCATATTAAAAACCTTGAAAAAGAAGGATACGTGTTTGAAGCGGCCGATGCCTCTTTGGAACTTCTTCTTAAAAAGCACTTTGGTATTGCAAAAGATTACTTTGAGTTAGATTTTTATAAGGTAGAAGTTTTTAGTAAAGGATTGGAAGAGCTTTCAGAAGCTACCGTAAGGATAAAAATAGGGGATACTTACCAGCATACTGCAGCTCTAGGAAATGGCCCTGTAAACGCATTGGATAACGCTCTTAGAAAAGCTTTGATAGACATTTATCCAAACCTTGAGTCTTTAGAGCTTATAGATTATAAGGTTAGAATAGTAAACGAAACCGAAGGGACCTCTGCAAAAGTTAGGGTGCTTATAGAATCTACGGATGGGATCAGGACTTGGGGTACCGTAGGAGTCTCTTACAACGTTATAGATGCTTCTTGGAAGGCCCTTGTGGATAGCGTTAGTTTTAAGCTTTTAAAAGATGAAGAAGAAAATTTATAGTTTTTTAACAAAAGCGTATTATATTTAAGATTTATTAAAACTGGAGGTTTTTGGCTATGGAAATGCGCAAAGGAGCCGATGTTGTTATTGAGACGCTTTTAAAAGAAGGCGTTGACGTTATATTTGGTATACCTGGCGGTGCAAATATGGAAATATATGACGCTTTATACAGGATAAATAAACTAAAACATATACTAGCAAGGCATGAGCAAGGCGCTGGACATATGGCAGAAGGGTATGCCAAAGCGTCTGGAAAAGTAGGTGTAGCCCTAGCTACATCTGGTCCCGGTGCCACAAACCTTATAACCGCAATAGCAGATGCTTATATGGATTCTGTACCAGTGGTATTTTTAACAGGTCAAGTGCCTACATTTTTAATAGGAAACGATGCTTTTCAAGAGGTAGACATAGTAGGTATGACAAGGCCTGTAACAAAGCATAACTTTTTGGTGAAAAGGGTAGAAGACCTCCCCCTTATCATAAGACAGGCTTTTTATATAGCAAAAACTGGAAGACCTGGGCCTGTTTTGGTGGATATTCCAAAAGATATTACCCAAACCATGACGGACGTAGAAATACCTTCTGATGAAGAGGTTATAAACTCTTTACCAGGTTATAAACCTCACATAGAGGGAAATCCTCAGCAAATAAAAAGAGCAGCTCAGCTCATACTAGAAGCAAAAAGACCGGTGCTTTACGTAGGTGGCGGGGCGGTAGCAGCAGAGGCGAATGCAGAAATTACAGAGCTTGCGGAGCTTATGAAAATCCCAGTTACCACCACAAATATGGGTAAGGGGGCTTTTGATGAAAGGCATCCGCTTTCTTTAAGAATGCTTGGCATGCATGGCACATACTATGCTAACATGGCAGTTTACCACTCAGACCTTCTTATCGCCGTAGGTTCTCGTTTCGATGATAGAGTAACTGGTAAGGTGGATGAGTTTGCTCCTTTTGCCAAGATAATACACATAGATATAGACCCAGCCTCTATATCGAAGAACATTACTGTGGATGTACCTATAGTAGGTGATATAAGAAGCGTATTGGTAAGACTTATAGAGGAGATTAAAAGCAAAAATTCTAAGATAGTGCACGAAGAGGAAAGAAGAGCATGGCTTGAACAGATAGACGCTTGGAAGAAGGCTTACCCATTATCTTACAAGCCTTCGGATAAGGTTATAAAACCTCAGTTTCTCATAGAAGCTCTATACGATGTGACCGAGGGAAACGCTATAATTACTACAGGGGTAGGACAGCATCAAATGTGGAGCGCTATGTTTTATAAATACTCTTTCCCAAGACAGTTTATAAACTCTGGTGGACTTGGTACAATGGGTTTTGGTTTACCAGCTGGTATAGGTGCAAAAGTTGCAAGGCCAGATAAGGATGTTTTTATAATAGATGGGGATGGTTCATTTTTGATGACGATGCAAGAGCTTATAACAGCAGCTCACTACAGCATACCTATAAAGGTAATAATATTGAATAACGCTTATTACGGCATGGTTCGCCAATGGCAAGAACTTTTTTACAATAAAAGATACTCTGAAGTTGATTTGTCTTTCCAACCAGATTTTGTAAAACTTGCTGAAGCCTGCGGTGCTGTAGGTATGAGGACTGACAATCCGAAAGAGTTAAAAGATGTATTGTTAAAAGCGAAAAACGTAAACGATAAACCTGTATTGGTGGAAGTTATAGTAGATAGAGAGGAAAACTGCTTACCTATGGTACCTGCTGGAAAAAGCTATAAGGATATGTTGTTGTCGGATGGCAAGAATGTAGAAGCTGAAACAATGTATTTAGTAGGATAAAGGAGAAGAAATGGAGGCAATAAACGGAAGACCTAAAAGAGAGATTAAAAAGGGCGAGACCAGAAAGCACATTATAAGCATATTGGTAAACAACGAATTTGGGGTTTTGGCCCGCATAGCAACTTTGATTGCTGGTAAAGGTTACAACATAGAAAGTCTCAGCGTAGGTGAGACCTCAGAAGCAAATCTATCACGAATAACGATAGAGGTAAAAGGCGATGATATAGTTATAGACCAGATGATAAAACAGTTAAGAAGGTTGATAGATACGGTAAAAGTAAGGGATTTGACAGATTTGCCTAGGGTTGAGAGGGAGCTTATGCTTATAAAGTTGCATGCTCCTTCTCACAAAGAAAGAGATGAGATACTTAGAATAGCCCAGATTTTTAGAGGTAAGGTTGTGGATATTTCTCAGGACAGCATAATGATAGAGCTAACAGGAGATAGTGAAAAGATAAAAGCTTTTTTAAACTTAGTAAGACCCTTTGGTATAAAGGAGATGGCCACCACTGGAAAGATCACGTTAAAAAGAGAGTCTGTTTTAGAAGAAATGCAAGACTAAAGCCGAATATATTATAATGTTATACATGTTGGTTACTAAATTAAAAAGAGAGTCTATTGTGAAAAGGGATTTTTCAACATTTGGCTATAAGTTTTCTTTAGAAAGTGAAGATGAGTTTGTTCAAAACGATGCTGCTATTATCATTAGTTCTCTTGTAGAGTTTGATTTTAGAAAGTTAACCCATGGGTTTAGCACTTTTATAGAAGTAGGGATAGATGTTGATTTTATATACAACGATTTTCTTCCACGTGTTGACAAAGATATGAAGCTTGTTTGCATCCTTGACTATAGAAAACTTTCTTTTTCTTATACGTTAAGTTATATAGAAGATATCTTTGAAAAATTAAGCATGGAGAATATAGGCATATGTGTTTACAACTTTAGCCCTGGGGAATCAGAGATATCCGATAATATTTTGAAAAGAATATCTTTCATAATGGTGCCAGTATCGGTAGATCCAGAGCTTTATGCTCCTTATGTAAATATGGGTATTAGTCTGATATGTAAAGATATCAACTCTGTAGAGGAAATGGATATAGCCTTAAAGAATGAACTGTTTTCCTACTATATGGGTTATTATATAGAATCTCCTAAAAAATTAAATATAAACAGGATTGAAAAACCATCTTCTATGATAACGGAGCTCTTTATAAAGCTGAGGACTCCTGAAGATATAAAAGAGGCTATAGATATAATAAAAAGATCACCAGAGCTTACTTTTAGCATATTGAAGTTTATAAACTCGGCTTTTTTTGCGGTACCATCAAAAGTTTCCTCTGTAGAGGCGGCTGTGACACTTCTTGGATTTAACAATCTAAAGAAATGGGTAAACTTGGTATTTTTATCTTCTTCGGTGCCAAATCCAGCTAAAAATGTATATGTGGAAAAAGCTGTAGCTAGGGCTTATTTCATGGAAAAAGTTTGTAAACTTATAGATAGTACAAAGGCACCCACAGCTTACATGGTAGGTATTTTATCTTTTATGGATGTGCTTTTGGGAAAAAGCTTTCAAGAGATATTTCAAGATATACCCGTTTCTCCAGATGTGGCAGAAGCCCTTATAGAAGGAAAGAATATATTTGCAGAGCTTCTTGATTTGGTAAGAGCTTTTGAGTTTCACGACAAAGAGAAGATAGATTTTTACGTGTCAAAATACAATTTAAATAAAGATAGGGTTGAAAGAATTTACCTAGAAGCTCTTTACGAGTACGATAGATTTATAGAAGCTATACGCTAATGAAAAATGATATTTTCCTTAAAAGCCTAAGAAAAGAACCTATAGAAAGGTATCCAGTTTGGTTGATGCGTCAGGCAGGCAGATATTTACCAGAATATAGGGCTATAAGACAAAAGTACAAAAGTTTTTTGGATTTTTGTAAAAATGTAGAAGATGCCGCTGTTGTATCCCTTCAGCCGGTTGATATACTAGGTGTGGATGCTGTAATCATGTTTTCAGATATATTGGTGATTTTAGAACCGATGGGCATAAAAGTGTCTTTTGAGGCTGGGGAGGGTCCAAAGTTAGAGCACAATTTTGATTTCAAAAGCCTAAAATCAAAGGATATATCAAAGGATTTGGGTTATGTTTTTGAGCTTTTGAAAATGTTAAAAGAAAAATCTCCAGTCCCCGTTATAGGTTTTTGCGGAGCACCTTTTACTCTTGCTTCTTATGTAATAGAAAAAGAAAGTTCTAGAGATTTTACTAAAACAAAGATGTTTATGTATCAAAATGAAAAAGATTTTTGCCTTCTGATGGAAAAGCTTTCTGAAGCTCTCGTAGAGTATATAGATTATCAGATTAGATCTGGAGCAGATGTTATTCAAATATTTGATTCTTGGAGTATGAGCTTATCAAAAGCTGCTTACAAAGAATACGTTTTTAAGTATAACGCTTTTATAATAAAATCTATAAAACAGAAGTACCCAAACACGCCTATTATATACTTTTTTAGAGGCTCTTCTTCTCATATGGAGGATGCTGCTAATTTAGGTGCTGACGCTTTGAGTGTGGATTGGAGTGTTTGCATAAACGATGTCTGTAAACGTTATCCAGATTTGGTTTTCCAAGGTAATTTAGAACCTCAGATACTTTTGTTAGACAAAGAAAATATAAGAAAGCATGTTGAAGAATTTGTGATGTGCATACCAAGGGATACTGCCTTTGTGGTAAATCTAGGACATGGTATAACGCCAGATGTGTCTAAAGATAATGTAAAATATTTTGTAGAATGCGTGAAGGAGGTGTCTTATGGGAAAAGAGCTAATTTTAAAAACAGCTAAAGCTTATTTGTCTGGAGAAGGTGATAAAGCTATAATAGTCCTTCATGAATGGTGGGGATTGGTCCCGCACATAAAAGATATAACGGATAGGTTTGCCAAAGAAGGTTTTTTAGCTATAGCCCCAGATCTTTACGATGGTAAAACCGCAGATAACCCAAACGATGCCGGTGCTTTGATGCAAGAGCTTTTTTCAAACTTATCAAAAGCCCAAAACATTATGGAAGACGTGGTTAGCTACCTAAAGTCTCAAGGTGTTAAGAAAATAGGTATAACGGGTTTTTGTTGTGGTGGTACTTTGACGTGGTATTTTGGAAAATACGGTGATGCATTGGTGCCTTTTTATGCTCTTTATCAACTTGCTCCCATTGATTTTTCTTCTATAAAGGCTCCAGTCCTTGCTATACACGCTGAGAAAGATGAATACGTCCCCATAGAAGATGTTGAAAAAGCAAAGGAAGAGTGCAAAAAGCACGGTATAAACGCTGAGTTTATAGTGTATCCAGGTGTAAACCATGCGTTTTTAAACGATACAAGGCCAGAGGTTTACAACGAAAAAGCTGCTAAAGACGCTTGGGAAAAGGCTGTAAACTTCTTCAAAAAGTTTTTATAATGGGTATACTGCAAGATATAGTAGAGTACAAAAAATCAAGTTTAAACAAGTCTTATAGCTATTTTGATGAGCTTTTAGGAAGAATTAGAGAAGCTAAGCCAAGTATTTCTTTGAAGGATGCTATACTATCATCAAAAGCTATAAAAACTCCTATTATAGCCGAGATAAAACAAGCATCCCCTTCTATGGGCCATATAAAAGATGTTGATATAAAAGAGCAAGCCTACACGTATCAAGAGGCCGGAGCTTGTGCTATATCGGTACTTACAGAGGATAAGTTTTTCAACGGCAAGCTAAAATACCTTGAAGACGTAAAGTCTGTAGTAAATATACCTATTATGAGAAAGGACTTTATAATAGACCCTATACAAGTTTATGAGGCAAAGGCTTACAAAGCGGATGCTATACTTCTCATAGCAAGGGTACTGGACAAATACCAAATTGAAGATATATCTTATGAAGCTAAAAAGCTCGGTTTAGAAATGTTGATGGAAATTTTTGAAGAGCATGAGATAGAAAAGGTAAAAGAGTTTGAGATAATCGGCGTAAACAACAGAGACTTGGATACTCTTGATGTTAATATTTCTAAAAGCAAAGAGATTTTGCCTATGTTAAGAGAGCATACAAAAGCTGTTTTAATATCTGAAAGCGGCATATCCTCAAAAGAGGATATTGAGTTTTTAAAGGGATACGACGGGTTTTTGGTGGGTACATCCATTATGAGAGAAGATGATCCAGCCCAGAAACTTAAGGAGCTTGTATGGTAAAAAGAGTTTTGTGGTTTTTAGGTATAATATTTGTTTTTTCTTTGGTTTTTGCGTTTTTAAATAGAAGACCTCCAAATATAGCTATAATAAGAGTAAGGGGTGTTATTTTAAACCCTTTGCCTATAGAAAAAGAGATAGAGAAAGCCCAGAAAGATAAAAATATAAAAGCCCTGGTGCTAAGAGTAGATAGCCCTGGCGGAGCTGTGGGAGCAGCTCAGGAAATATACAGAGCCTTACAGATATTTAGAGCTCATAAAAAGCCAATTGTGGTTTCGATGGGTAGTTTGGCAGCCTCTGGCGGATACTACATATCTGTGCCAGCAAACTATATATATGCAAACCCTGGCACGCTTACAGCAAGCATAGGTGTTATAATAGATTATCTAAACTATAAAGACCTCTTAAAAAAGATTGGTATAGAACAAGGTGATATAAAAACTGGAAAATATAAAGATATATTGGTGCCATGGAAAAAGCTTTCCAAAGATGATAAGGCGTACCTTCAGTATCTTATAGACAACACCTATGAGCAATTTATAAATGCAATACTGGCCTATAGGTCTAATAAAATCTCAAAACAGCAACTTTTATCTATAGCAGATGGTAGAGTTTTAACAGGTGTTCAAGCAAAGCAGCTGGGGTTGATAGATGGCATAGGAAACTTAGAGGATGCCGTCAAAAAGGCGGCTTTTCTTGCTCATGTAAAACATCCAAGGGTGGTTTTTCTCAAAAGAGAAAAATCTTTAGTAAGAGAGATTACCGGGGCTTATTTTAAAGAGGCTATGAACCATCTTGAACTTATGTCACCAATACACACCATGTATATGTTTCAAGGCTTTTGATATAATATATAATTTAAGGAGGTGAAAAGCACCATGGAAGAAGAAATCAAGCAAGAAAATCATGAAACACAAAATGAAATCACAAAAGAAGAGTTGTTGGAAAAACTTTCTAATTTAGAAAAAGAATACGAAGCACAAAAAGAAAGATGTTTAAAGCTGGAGAGTCTTTTAAGAGTGTCAAATGAAAAATTGGTTTCCTTGCAAAAAGAATTAGAACAATTGAAAGAGCATTATAGAAAAGAACGAGAGCATCTTAAAAAGTACGGTCATGAAAGTATGGTAAAAGATATGCTTGATGTAATTGATAATTTTGAAAGGGCGATAGCTCAATTTGGCAACATGGAATCTTTGGACCAAAATACAAAAAATATACTTTTAGGCATAGATATGATATACAAAGACTTAAAAAATATACTCAAAAAGCATGGTGTTGAGGAGTTGGAACTAAAAGGGCAAATATTTGATCCTACCATAGCGGAAGCTGTAGATACAATTCAAGACGACAACCTTGGACCGGATGAAATAGCTGAAGTAATTACAAAAGGTTATAGATTGTACGATAAGGTTATAAGAGCTGGAAGGGTGGTTGTAAACGTAGCAAGAGAAGAAATAACATGATGTTGATGCCAAACTCTAGGAAAATAGCTGGTATCTTTATAGATGGTACAAACCTTTACTTTGTCCAAAAACAGTTTTTGGATTTTAAGGTAGATATATTAAAGTTAGTTAGATATTTTGCGAACTACTTTGTCATATACAATACCTTTTTTTATCTTGCTTATAAAGAAGAAGAGGAAAAACAAAATAAGTTTTACAGGATGCTTACCTTTGGCGGTGTTACTGTCATCAAAAAAGCTGTAAAACAACTAAAAGACGGTAGTATGAAGGGAAACCTTGACGTAGACCTTGCTATGGATTGCCTTCTTACTAAAGATAACTACGATGTAGCGGTACTTGTAACCGGAGATAGCGATTTTGAAAAGCTTATAAATATCCTTAGGACTTTTGGTAAGCAGATAATAGTGGTTTCTACAAAAGATAGCTCTTCTATAGAGCTTGTAAACATATGTGATCTTTTTGTGGAGCTAAAAGATTTGGCACCCTTTATAAAATTAGAAGAGCATGAAAAACAAAACAGTACATAATTATATAATAGTAAAAGGTGCAAGACAACACAACCTTAAGAATTTAGATGTAGATATTCCAAAAAATAAGCTTGTAGTAATAACAGGGCCTTCTGGTAGCGGTAAATCCTCTTTGGCTTTTGATACAATATATGCGGAAGGACAAAGAAGGTATGTGGAATCTTTGTCTTCTTATGCAAGGCAATTTTTGAATGTTATGGACAAACCAGAAGTGGATAGCATAGAAGGTTTGTCTCCCGCCATTGCCATAGACCAAAAAACCACCTCTCACAACCCACGCTCTACGGTGGGTACCATCACAGAAATATACGATTATATAAGGGTTTTTTGGGCAAATTTAGGAAAACCAAAATGTCCGATATGTAAAAGAGTTCTAGAAGGGCTTTCGGCTCATGAAATATTGGAGCATATATACAACAAATATAAGAACAGAAAAGTCCAGATTCTTTCTCCCATAGTAAGGGGGAAGAAAGGCGAGTTTAAAGATGTTTTTAAAAGCATAGAAAAACAAGGATTTTCAAGGGTAAAAGTAGATGGCGATATATACAGAATATCAGAAGTGCCTTATCTTAACAAAAATCAAAAGCACGATATAGACATTATAATAGATAGACTTACTTTGATTGAAGAAGATAGGCCAAGGGCTTTGCTTGCCATAGAAAAAGCTTTAGAACACGCTGAAGGGCTTGTTAAGATAGAAGATGTTGAGTCTTCTTCTTTTGAGCTTTTTAGTGAAAGTATGGTTTGTCCAGAGCATGGATTTTCTATACAAGAGCTTAGTCCAAGGCTTTTTAGTTTTAACTCTCCATACGGTGCTTGTCCTGTTTGTAAAGGTATTGGTGTAAAATGGGAGATAGACGAATCCGCTCTTGTAGATGCAAATGCATCGACCATAAACGCTATTAGAATTTTTAGCGAATATCAGTTTTTTGATTATTTAAAATTTCCAGTTTTAGAGATTTTAAGAAAGTTTAAAATAAACCCAAATACAACTTTTAAAAATATACCTAAGGAGATAAGAGAACTTATACTTTATGGCTCGAGAGGCAACTACAGTTTCTATTTTGAAGGTATTATACCGCACTTAGAACAAAGATATATGAACGCTGAGGAATCAGACCGTGTTAAAGATATGCTTGAGAGCTTTATAAGAGAAAACCCCTGTCCTGTGTGTGAAGGCTCGAGGTTAAAACAAGAAGCTTTGTCTGTTTTTGTGCTTGATAAAAATATATGGGACGTAGTAAAAGTATCGGTGGATAAAACCTATGAGTTTTTTGATAGTATAGAAGACAAGCTAACCGATAAGGAAAAAGAAATAGCAAGACCACTTTTAAAAGAAATAAAAAACCGTATAAAGTTTTTATTGGATGTGGGTCTTGATTACATATCTTTGGGAAGGAGTGCAAATACGCTATCCGGTGGCGAGATGCAACGAATAAGACTTGCTACACAAGTAGGTTCTAAACTCACCGGTGTTTTATACGTGTTGGATGAACCCTCAATTGGCCTTCATCCAAGAGACACAAACAAACTCATAAATACGTTAAAAGAGTTAAGAGATCTTGGAAACACTGTTATAGTGGTAGAACATGATCATGAAACTATAGAATCGGCCGACTACGTATTGGAGCTTGGTCCCGGAGCTGGTAAAAACGGCGGTTATATAGTGTCTAAAGGCAGTGTAGAGCAAATTAAAAAAGATAAGAAATCTCTAACCGGCGGATATCTCTCTGGTAGGCTTTCTATAGAAATACCAATGCAAAGAAGAAAGCCGGAAAAAGATTTTCTTACTATAGTAGGCGCTAAGGAAAACAACCTAAAAAATATAACGGTAAGATTTCCGGCTGGTCTTTTTATATGTGTCACAGGGGTTTCTGGTAGTGGAAAGTCTAGTCTGGTATACGATATACTTTGGCAATACGCTAAAAGACATTTTTATAGTTCTTACGAGTATATAGGTAAGTTTGATAAGATAGAGGGTATTGAGCTTTTTGACAAAGCCATAAACGTGGACCAATCTCCTATAGGAAGAACCCCAAGAAGCAATCCAGCTACGTATGTAAAAGTTTTTGATGCCATAAGAGAGCTTTTTAGCCAAACACCGGAAGCAAAGGCAAGGGGATATAGCCCAGGTAGGTTTTCTTTTAACGTGGAAGGCGGTAGATGTGAGGCTTGTCAAGGAGAGGGTGTTATAAAAGTTGAGATGCACTTTTTGCCCCCTGTCTATGTAACTTGCGATGTTTGTAAAGGTGCAAGATACAACAAAGAGACGCTTGACATAAGATACAACGGTAAAAATATATCGGACGTTTTAAATATGACAGTAGATGAGGCTTACGAATTTTTTAAAAATATACCTTCTATATCAAAAAAGTTAAAGCTACTTCAAGAGGTGGGGCTTGGCTATATATCTCTTGGGCAAAACGCTACTACTTTATCTGGTGGAGAAGCCCAGAGGATAAAGCTTTCAAAAGAACTTTCCAAAAAAGATACCGGCAACACCCTTTATCTTCTTGACGAACCTACTACAGGTCTTCATACTGACGATATAAAAAAGCTAATCTCTATACTTCAAAGGCTGGTGGACAAGGGAAATACTGTGGTGGTCATAGAGCATAACTTAGATGTGATAAAATGTGCGGATTGGATAATAGACATAGGACCAGAAAGCGGTGATAAAGGAGGGTATCTTCTTTTTGAAGGTCCACCAGAAGAGCTCATACATCATCCACACTCCTACACTGCAAAAGCTCTAAAGCCTATTTTAAAAGCTGCTACATAATGTTGGAAAAAGATTATATTTTCAAAATTTTAACGTTTTTAAAAGCTAGAAACAAGAATGTATTTGCAACATGGCAAGAAGAATCGGTATTAAACGGTAGCATAGCAACTATAGTAAATGTATCAAACGAGACTATATCTTTAGCTTTTGAGTATCAAGAAACGCTTTATTCTATATCTTTTGGCAAAAATATGTTGGTTAGGACTGGCATACTTTTGAGGCCTCTTCTTTGTAATGTGGTATCTAGAGAAAAATCTATAGCTACTCTTAATTATATCAACATAGTGGCTGTAGATAGAGAAAAAAGAAGATTTTTAAGGATAAACCTCGAGGATCCAATAGATGCCACTGTGATAATTAGCAACTTGTTCTTCCAAGCAAGAATAATAGATATATCTGAGGCTGGAGCCGGTATTATAATAAACACAAATAAACCTTTAGACGCATTTTCCAATAAATATGCAGATATACAATTTACTCTTTTAAATACTATAATTAGAATGAAAATACGTTTTGCTTGGATAAGTAAAACAAACCTTGAGCAGTTTTTTGCTGGTGTTGAGTTTTTAGCGGATAGTTTTCAAAAAAGTAAAATCCAAAAATTTATGATAGACAATATGTATAACATAGAACAAGGAATGCTTGAGTTTCTCAGTTTTCTGTGAGGCTTTCCCACTCAAAACTAACTATATTTTTCTTCTCTTTACTAAACTCTATTCCTATCAAATACACTTTTTTATCTTTATACTTCTCATAATACCTTTTCTCCTTTATCTGTTTTAAAGCCTTATACTCTTCTTTATCTTCTACCACTTTAAACTCTAAAATATAAACCGCATCCTCTGATAAAATAGACAAATCAATCCTTCCAACACTGGTACTATCTTCAACCCTAATCTCTAAACCAGCACCGTTAAAAAGAGCATACACCACAGACGAATAAAAACCCTCGTATGAGGCTATATCGTTGTTTCTATACCAATCATGGGGTATACCTGCAAAAAAGCTATATAACACATCTTTTAGTTTGTCTATGTTCTTTTCTTGGATAGCTGTTATTAAATTTATTTCAGCCTTATCTTTTAAAGGTAAGTTTCTTACTATATAAGTTAAAAAAGCATCGTTAAAACTCATCCTTACTTCAAGATTTGGATAGGATAACTTAAATATATTTTTGCTACCTATAACCCTGTACTCTTTTATTGTAAGATAACCAGCTTGAAACAAAAGATTCTCAGGAAATATGTTATCCACATCAAGATTAGACAAAATCTCTTCCCCTACTTCTAAACTCTCAAGCTCCGGAACATAGTATCTATTTTTCATAAACATCTTTATCAAAAAAGTAGGTGTTCCTGTCTCAAACCAATAAGGTTTAAACATCTTCTTGTCAAACAACAACAGTATATCAAAAGGATTGTAAACACTCTCCCCAAGCCAACTATAGCCGTTGTACCACTGTTTTATCTTCTCTTTGTCAAAATCCTTTATCCTATCGTAAAACACGCTTTCAAGCTCTGATTGCGTATAACCGCATATCGTAGAAAAGTTTCTATCTACTGTAATGTCGTTTAGCTGGTTTAACCCACTAAATATAGACACCTTAGAAAACCTTGATACCCCTGTAAGAAAAACAAGTCTCAGGTATGGATCAGAGGGCTTTAATATCTCAAAAAACTTTTTTAGTATATCTCTATTTTGCTTTGCCTTTTCTATATCTTCTATCACATCAAGTATAGGCTTATCGTATTCATCTATAAGTACCACCACTTTTTCGTTGTATTTTTCGTAGAGCTTTTGAATGAGCTCTTGAAATTTTAGGCCTAAGATCTTTTCTTCTAAGGTTATTCCATGTTCATTTGCTATTTTTCTTAAAAAAGAGCTTATAGATTCTTTAAGATTTTCCACCGTATCAGGATAAGCTTGGCTTAAATCAAGCCTTATCACCGGATACCTTTTTTCCCAATCCCAATTCTCATATAGATATAACCCTTTGAAAAGCTCTTTGTTGCCAGAAAAAGCTTCTTTTAGTGTATCAAGAAAAAGAGATTTACCAAACCTTCTTGGACGAGATAGAAAATAGTATTTGCTTGTTAGCTTTGGTATAAAGTGTGTTTTGTCTACATAGTAAAAACCACCTTCTATAATATCTCTTAAAGTTTGTATACCTATTGGTAAAAGCTTCATAATATCATTATAGCATTGCAGCGTTTCTGTTATTTTTATGCTTTTATTACCTATGATAAAAGCCCTTGAAACTAATAGATTGTTTATTTTAAAATCTAATACATGAGATACGATATTATAATTGTTGGCGGTGGACCTGCTGGACTTTCTTGTGCTATTACAATAGGCTCTGCAGTAGAACATGATATGGAATTTGCAAAGAATAAAAAAGTGCTTGTTATAGATAACGGAAATTCTGATCTTAAAAGCGCAAAATTAAACAACGTACCCGGTATAAAAAGAGGTACTTTAGGTAAAGAGCTTTTGGAAGATATAAAAAACCAAGCTAAAGAATATAGTTGTGTAGAAATATTGGAAGATACCGTTCAAAAGGTTTTAAAAAATAACAGCTTTGTAGTGCAAACTGTTTCTGGCAATAGTTTTGAGGCAGATGTTGTAGTTTTAGCTTCTGGTTTTAAGGCTTTTAATATAGAAGAGATAGACTTAGATGTTGTAGAAAACCCTCTTTCTCCAAAACCAGGAAGGGTTATGATAAAAACAAACAAAAACTATGAGGCTCTTGATAAAAACGGCAACACTATAGAAAATCTTTATGTAGCAGGGCTTTTGGCAGGTTTTAGCTCTATGTTTACTTGTGCGGCTGGTTCTGGTGTACAGGTGGGGATAAATATATTAAACAAATACGCTGGAAAACCAATAGTAATTCACGACGTCCCGTAATATTTATTAGATTTTTATTTTTAAGCTTATTTTAGGCTTTTATGATAAAATAATATCGTTATGTTAAAAGCTTTTAAAAGAATATTTGTATTGTTTTTAGGGATAATATCTTTGTCTTTTGCATGGCATAGAAAATATGAGCCTATGTCAAACTGCGACGTTAATTCTATAACTGCAGATGCCAGTTCTTATGTTGGTGATATAAAAGATATAAAGGTATCTCACACGAGAAAAGGGTGTCTTTACACTGTGAAAGGGAGTAGCGGTATAGCAAAATTTGATGATGATGGTAATCTTTTGTACTACAAGAAAAAAAGATGAGAGCAGCAGTACTTGGTTCTGGGGCTAGAGAGCACGCTATAGTTTGGAAATTAAGACAAGACCCACGTATAAAAGAAATATTCGTTTTTCCTGGAAACGCTGGCACTTCTAAGATAGCTAAAAATGTTGAGCTTGATGCAAACAATATAGAAGATATAGCTAAGTTTATTGTAGATAACGCTATAGATATAGTTATACCTGGGCAAGAGATTTACTTAGTAAAAGGTATAAAAGATTTGCTGGGAGACAAAGCATTCGTTTTTGGTCCTTCAAAAAAAGCATCTATGCTTGAAAGCTCTAAGGACTTTGCAAAAGCTTTTATGTCAAAATATGAAATACCTACCCCCAACTATGGTAGTTTTACAGATCCTAAAAAAGCGTTAAACTTTGTAGAAGACATAGGCTATCCTGCTGTTATAAAAGCCGACGGTCTTGCTTCTGGCAAAGGTGTAGTTATAGTAAATTCAAGACAAGAGGCTAGTCAGGTTTTAGAAGATTTTATGGTAAAAAATAAGTTGGGGGAATCTGGAAAAAAAGTAGTGATAGAAGAATTTCTAAGAGGAGAAGAAGCTTCTTATATAATAGCTATAAAAGACGGTAAATTTGGCGTTATGCCAACTTCTCAAGACCACAAAAGATTAAAAGATAACGATGAGGGCCCTAATACAGGTGGTATGGGGGCTTATTCACCTGCACCTGTTATTACAAAAGAACTTGATAAAAAAATAGTAGAAAAAATAGTGAATCCTGTGATGATGGGCTTGAAACAAGAAGACCTAAACTATACAGGGTTTTTATATATAGGGCTTATGATATCTGAGGGTGAGCCTTATGTTTTGGAATTTAACGTTAGATTGGGAGACCCAGAAGCCCAAGTGCTTATGATGAGACTTAAAAAAGATCTTTTAGACATAATTGACAATCCAGAAACGTTAAAAGATGGTATATCTGAAGAGTTTGCGGTAGGTGTTGTTATGGCTTGTAAAAACTATCCCTATTCCAACTGTGATCCAACACCCATAAGAAATTTAGAAAAAGCTCAAGAAAAAGGGGTTATCATATTTCAAGCAAACACAAAGCTTATAAACGATGAAATTTACTCTTTTGGTGGAAGAGCCCTAACTGTTTGTGCTAAATCAAAAGATTTGAAAGAAGGTCTAAAAAAAGTATACGATGCTATAGCCCTTATAGATTTTAAAGATGCAGTTTATAGAAAAGATATAGGGCAAAAAGCGTTTAAATACCTATGATTAAAAAAATATTTTTGTTGTTTATTGGCGCTACTTTTTGTTTATCATACTCTTGTTCTTCCAAACCATCTGGTGCTAAAACTATAAATATAAACAACGCTGAAGTTTCTGTATATTTTTCTCCAAACGGCGGAGCCTCAGATGCTATAATAAAAGAAATTGAAAATGCGCATTCCTTTATAGATATAGCGATGTATGCTTTTACGTCAAGACCTATTGGCCAGGCTGTTATAGACGCTTATAAAAGAGGTGTAAAAGTTAGACTTGTAATGGACGTAAGAGAAGCTAACACGAGGTTTTCAAGATCAAGATTTTTTTACAAAGCTGGCATTCCTATTAGAACATTACCCGTAGAAGAAACAAGGTTTGTAAAAGGCCTCATGCACAACAAATTTGCGGTGATTGACGGTAAAGAGGTTATAACTGGTTCTTACAACTGGACTGCATCTGCTGAAAAGTTAAACTATGAAAATCTTCTTATTATAAAAAGCCAAAAATTAGCAGATATTTATGAAAAATATTTTAACTGGATGTTTTCTATAGGCCGTGGCATACTTGTGGGAAATAATTTTACACCAAAAGAAGAGAGAAACTTTTGATATGGGATTTTTAATGGGCTTTCTTTTAAGCATATTTGGTTATCTTTTAGGTTCTATCTTGTTTGCAAAGATAATCGCTTCTTACAAAGGTGTAGATATTGCTTCTGTTGGTAGCAAAAGTGCTGGTGCCACGAACGTTACTAGGACCCTAGGTAAAAAGTACGGTGCTTTGGTATTTTTTTTGGACGCTTTTAAAGGTTTTTTGATAGCAATTCTTGATAGGTTTTATATAAACCCAGATTCTTTATGGTTTGGAATTGTGATGGTGTCTCCTGTGGTTGGGCATATATACTCTTACAGAGCGAATTTTAAAGGCGGTAAAGGTGTGGCTACAGCTTTTGGTGTAGTGCTTGGTGTATCTTTTATGCTTGCTTTAAAGATGTTGTTGGTTTGGGCTATTGTATTTTATCTTTTTAGATATGTATCCTTAGCTTCTATAACGTCTGTTTTGGTAGGGTATTTTTTATTTTTAGAAGGTGATTTTAGTGGACCAGAAAAAATTGGCGCTAGTTTTATAGCTTTTCTTATACTGTACAAACATAAGGATAACGTTTTTAGGCTTTTAAACAAAGAGGAATATAGGTTTAAATGAGCGTTTTTATAGCGGTTTTGCATTGGCCTGCTACGGATAGATACGGCAACAGAATTATTACGTCTTTTACTACCCTAGATTTGCATGATATAGCAAGACCTGCAAAAACCTACGGCGTAGAGACTTATTATATAGCTCATCCGGTAGATGCTCAAAGAGAGGTTATACAAAGGCAGATAGAGTATTGGACTTCAGAAGAAAACAAGGATAAGCAATTTACAAGATATGAAAGTGTGGCTTTGGTAAAACTAGTTTACAATTATGAAGAGATTATAGAAGATATTTTGGCTAATAAGGGTAAGAAACCTATAACGGTTGGTACCGATGCAAGGACTTACCCAAATACGATATCTTATAAAGAGCTTTCAGAGGCTATAAAATCTAATGAAAATGACTATCTCATATTATTTGGCACTGGTTACGGTATACCAAAATCTTTGATGGAAACGTTTGATTTAATACTGGAACCAGTTTATGGGGCTTCTGATTGGAACCATCTGTCCGTTAGAAATGCCGCCGCTATTATTCTCGATAGGCTACTTAGTAGAAACAGGTGTTAGATGTTATATTGGCTTGGTTTAGTCCTTAAGAACCATATATTTTTATTCAATGTATTAAGATATATAACCTTTAGAGCTTTAATGGCTGTTATTTTGAGCTTTCTTATTACACTAATGTTATCTCCTATTTTCATGAAAAAAGTAACTGCTCTCAATAGGTTGTATGGCGGCTATGTAAGGGAAGATACCCCGGAAGCCCATTCTAAGAAAAAGTTTGTGCCTTCAATGGGCGGACTCATAATAATACTAAGCCTTGAAATAGCCTCAATTTTGCTTATGAGACTTGATATAGTCCAAACATGGATAATGGCTTTTACGGTTTTTGGTTTTGCCACAGTTGGTTTTATAGATGATTTTGTAAAATTAAAAAATAAAAAAGGTATATCTGCAAGATCTAAGATGCTTGGTCAAATTGTAGTGAGTTTTATAAGCGCTTTGTTGCTTTATTTTGTTATGCATGTAGACACCCATATATATTTTCCTTTTTTTAAAAGCCTAAAACTAGATTTGGGATATTTTTATATAGTTTTTATCATGCTGGTATTAATAGCTACTTCAAATGCGGTAAATCTTACAGACGGACTTGATGGTCTTGCTATAGTCCCTGCTATGACTACCGCTTTTGCCCTTGGTATTATCTCTTACGTTGCTGGCAACAGCATATTGGCAAGGTATCTTGAAATTCATTATGTTGAAAATGCTGGTGAGCTTGCTATATTTGCTATGGCCATAGTGGGGGCTGGTCTTGGTTTTCTTTGGTTTAACTCTTTTCCAGCTCAAATGTTTATGGGTGATGTGGGTTCTCTTGGGCTTGGGGCTGCTCTTGGCATGCTTGCCATTATGTCAAAACAAGAGTTGTCTCTTATAATAGCTGGAGGGGTTTTTGTGGTAGAGGCCCTTAGCGTAATAATTCAAGTAAGCGTATTTAAAATTACAAAAGGAAAAAGAGTTTTCAAAATGGCACCAATTCATCATCATTTTGAGTTAAACGGTACTCCAGAACCGAAAATAGTTGTAAGAGTTTGGATAATATCTATACTTCTTGCAATATTTACAATAGCCACTCTAAAGCTAAGATGATGAGACTACCAAACGGTCAAACGCTTTGTTACGGTATCTTTGGTTACCCAGTTAAACATAGTTTATCACCGGTTTTTCAGTCTTTTGCTTTTAACAAAAAAAATATAAACGCTATATATGTACCTTTTGAAGTAAAACCAGAAGATTTGGAAGACGCTATAAAAGGTGCAAAAGCGATGTCTGTTAAGGGTTTAAATATTACAATACCTCATAAAGAGGGCGTGTTGGAATTTGTAGATGTAATTTCTGATGATGTAAAAAAAATAGGTTCTTGCAATACGCTAAAGTTTGAGGATGAGGTTATAAAGGCTTACAATACAGATTATATAGGCTTTAAAAGAACTTTGGAGGAAAAAACCTCTTTAATTGGCAAAAAGGCTTTAGTCCTTGGAGCAGGTGGGACTTCTAAAGCTATAATATACGCTCTTACAAAATCTGGTACAAAAGTTTATTTATACAACAGGACTATAGAAAAAGCCATCAAATTAAAAGAAATTTTTGATGTAGAGGTTGTAGAGACGATAGAAGATGTTTTGCAATATGTAGATATAATAGTAAACACTACGTCTGTTGGCTTAAAAGATGACGATAAACCTCTTTTTGATTACAATAAGATATCTGAGAGCCATATAGTTTTTGATGTTATATACAAAGATACGCTTCTTGTAAAAAAAGCAAAAGAAAAGCAAGCCATCACCGTAAATGGCCTGCCTATGCTTGTTTATCAAGGTTTAGAAAGCTTTAAAATATGGACTGGTGTTGATGCTTTTGATATAGCACCTCAAATTTTCGAGCTTTTAAAATCATATAAACCCTAAACCCCTTCTATAGCCTTTTCTTTTACTTGTTTTTTGAAAAGCGCTTTGTTTACAGCATCTAAGAAGGCATTTGCGCTAGCTTTTACTATATCTGTATCTGTGGCTGTACCTGATGATTTGACATCGTTTAATTCTATCAAAACTCTAGCTTCTGCTTGGGCATCTGCGTTTGGTGTAAGAGCTTTTATAGAATAATCTAAAAACTTAGGTTCTTGAGGTAGGGCTTTTTCTATGGCTTTTATAACGGCGTCCACAGGACCATCGCCGGTGGATGTTAGTACTTTTTTCTCGCCATTTATCTCTAAACTAACCGTGGCAGTTGGAAGTATGTTGTCTCCAGTTTGTACTTGAAAGCTTATAAGCTTTATAGGCTTGTTGTCGTGTTTCAATACATCTTTGTAAATAAGGGCTTCTATATCTTCATCGTATATGTATTTTTTCTTATCAGAAAGGGCTTTAAACTCCTCAAAAAGCTTTTCAAACTCTTCTTCTGGAAGCTCTATGCCTAAATCTTTCAAACGAGACTTTAAAGCATGTCTACCGGAGTGTTTACCAAGCACCACCCTATTTGATGGGAAGCCAACGTCTTCCGGTTTCATAATCTCGTAGGTCATAGGATTTGACAATACACCGTGCTGATGAATGCCAGACTCATGGGCAAAGGCGTTGTCTCCTACCACAGCCTTGTTTGGTTGGACAAAGCTGCTGGTAATTCTGCAAAGGAGTCTGCTGGTTTTGTATATCTCTTTTGTGTTGACGTTGGTATACATGTTGTCAAAGTATTCTTTCCTTACTACCAAAGCCATTACCACTTCTTCTAGTCCAGCGTTTCCAGCCCTTTCTCCTATAGCGTTTATAGTACATTCTACCTGTCTTGCCCCAGCTTTTAGAGCCATCAGTGAGTTTGCGGTAGCCATTCCTAAATCGTTGTGGCAATGAACGCTTATTATGGCTTTGTCTATGTTAGGGACGTTTTCTTTTATTGATGATATAAGCTCATAAAACTCCAAAGGAGTAGCATATCCAACTGTGTCTGGTATGTTTATGGTGGTAGCACCTTCTTTTATAGCTTCTTCTATGATTTTGTAAAGAAAGTCTTTTGAGCTTCTAGTGGCGTCTTCGCAAGAAAACTCTACGTCGTCTGTGAAGTTTCTTGCAAACCTTACTGCTTTTTTAGCAAGCTCTAGCACTTCTTCTTTGGTTTTTTTAAGTTTGTATTGCATGTGTATATCGGATGTTGCTATGAAGGTGTGTATGCGTTTTCTCTTTGCTGGTTTTAGGCTTTCAGCAGCTCTTTCTATATCTGTTTCGTTGGCCCTTGCCAAAGAGCATATGGTAGGCCCTTTTACCTCTGAAGCGATAAGTCTTATAGCCTCAAAATCTCCTTTAGAAGCTATGGCAAAACCAGCTTCTATAATATCAACCCCTAGCCTTGCCAACTGATGAGCCATCTGTAGCTTTTCTTCTATGGTCATTGAAAAGCCTGGGGCTTGCTCACCGTCTCTTAAAGTCGTATCAAATATATATACTCTTTTGTCATCCATAAAGATAATATCTAATTCTTATCATTAAAAACTATGAAACTAATCAGTTTGTGTATTTACTATATATTATATTGTGCTATAACAACTTCTATCTAATAGTCTTTTATCTTTCAATATACATATAATCTTTTTTGTAAAAGCCCCAAACTGTAGGATAAAAGTTTTTCATATAATATTTTGAAGATATTAAGCTTTTAGGAGTTACTATGAAAATCATGGGTTGATAATATTCTATGAGATAAAAAGCAGCTCTGTAAATAGCTATGCGTTTTTTAATATTTGTAGTCTTTGCCCCTTCATCAAAAAGTACATCAAGTTCCTTTTCCCATATGGTGGCTGGTTTTTTTTCTAAAGGATGCCATATGTGTAAAGAGCCGCTTGAATACCAAACGTTTTTACCGTCGTTTGGGTCAATGGAACCAGTGAGCCCTATTAAAACGCTTTCCCATTGATAAGGTGGTGTTGTGAGTTTAGATACTAAAGAGTTAAAGTCTATTGGTTGAAATATGATTTTTATACCTATTTTTTCCAAGTCTTCTTTCACAATGGCTCCTATGTATTTTCTATCTTGAGCATCTGAGTTTGTGATAAGGCTAAACTCTACTCTGTGGCCAAATTTATCGTAAAGTTTTTTATGTTTGTAATAAAATCCTGCTTTTATAAGAAGTTTTTTGGCTTTTTGTGGATTAAAAGGAAATTTTTTGAATAAACCCTTTTTATAGTAAGGTCTGTTGGCTGGAGTAATAGGTCCGTAAAGGGGACTTGCCATGTTGTTGTAAACCATAGAGGCTATTGTCTTTCTATCTATGGCGTAAGATATGGCTGTCCTAAAAAGCCTACTTTGAAACCATCTTAGCTTGTATTTTGGTATACGGGCGTTAGGATTTTGGTTAAAGGTTATAAACGTGGTGGTAGGAGTATCCCCTAAATTGTACACCGTTATTGGGGTTTTTGGTTTGTTTAAAACAAAGTAAGATAAATCTTCTGGTGATAGTCCGAGGTAAGATATGTTTCCTTCTAAAAATTGCATAAGAGCTATATTCTTGTTTTGAATTATAAAAGCCTTAATACGTTTTATATATGGAAGCTTTTTTGAGCTTTTATAATAATACGGGTTTCTTTCGTATTCTACATATTGACCTTTTACGTATTTAACAAGCTTGTAAGGACCAGAACCTACTATCAACGAAGGATTTTGAGATACACTCCAAAATGTGTTAAAGGTATTTTGTTTTACAGCTTTTTCTAAGATATGTTTTGGTAGTATAGGTGCGCTTATAGCTTGTAGAAACGGCGCAAACTTATGGGGTAAGTCAAACTCTACCGTATATTTGTTTAATGCTTTTACCTTGAAGGGTTTGCCATTCACCGACAATGTATCTTTCATGGAATTTGGAATACGAGGATTATAATATATATCGTTGTAGGTAAAAGCTACGTCGTAAGCGGTTAGTGGTTTTCCATCCGACCATTTTAAACCTTTTTTAAGGTAAATTATGTAGGTTCTACCGCTGTTTAGTATTTTCCAAGAAGAAGCAAGCTCTGGCTCTACACTCATATTTTTTAGATTAAGTTTTGTAAGTCCGTTAAAAAGAGGAGCAATTACATCTGTAGAAGATGTCTCTTGAGCTAGCACTGGATTTAACGTTTTAGGGTCTGAAGCCAAAACGATATAAGCAATTTTAGATTCTTTGCCACTAGATATATGTGCTTTGGTTATATCTATAGTTTTTATCGGTATGTTGGAGACTGTTGGGCTTTTAGAAAAATAGATGGGTAAAAAACATGCCAGCAAAAACAAAACACCGCTTAGATATGGACTTTTAAATATCTTAAAAGCAAGAAACATAAAAATAATTATAAAATATCAACGAAGTATCTTATATGTTTATAAACAAGGTGATAAGATTAAAATATGATATATTAATATTCTTATGTAAGTGCTATGATAAGGTTTGAAGTGTGCCCTCACGATACGGAGTTTAAAGAAGGTTTAGAGAAATGGCAGCATATTGCAAATTATATATCATCTATTCTAAAGGATGATGTAGTATTTGAGAGCGTTAAAGATTATAAAGAGGATATAGAAAATATTGATAAGGAAAATAGCGATTTAGTATATACATATGTAGAAAAAGCATATGAGCTATATAAAAATGGTTATAAACCTCTTGGTAAGATAAAAGGAGAAACCGACAGTTTCTTGATAGTGGGTTTTAAAGAACAAATAGAAGAAAATGACACAATAGTTACATCGTTAAGACCTACTTTTTATGTAATACCCATATTAACTTTGGACGAAATAAACTTTGAAAATGTTAGGTTTAAGTTAAAAAATACTCAAGAAGATATATATAAGAGTGTTATAAACAAAGAAGCGGATTTAGGGATAATTTATAAAGATAGCTATGTTTATTTAAAAAATGCTTACGGTAAGATACCTGTAGTAAAAGAAATAAAAACAAATTTTACACACTTTTTTATGGTAAAACCCAATTTCTACGAAAAGCTTAAAAATGTATTTCTAAAAATTGATAATTTTGAGGTTGTAGGAGAAGAGGAATTTTTACAAAATATGAAATTTGAGATAGATGTTAAAAGCATAAACAAAATAAGAAACATTTTTGATATAGTAAGTACAATATTTAATTCACAAGATATAGGGCTAGCCATCTACGGCAAGAATGTATTGTACAAGAACCAGGTTATAAGAGAGCTAGTTAAAGATAATGATGTAGAAAGTTTATTTAAAGAAAAAACAGAGGAAATAATAAAAGATTTGGAAAATAGAGAAAAAGGAAACTATTTTAGAAAAGATTATAAAGAGTTAAAAATAAACAACAGGTACTTTAATGTATTAGAAGAAACAACTTACTATAACAACGGTTTTAAAGGGTTATCACTTTTTATTGATGTTACAAAACAAATCAAGTTAGAAAAACTTTATATCATGTTATCAAAGTTGATGCATGCAGCGATAAGTATAGACACAGAACAAGATTTATATAAAAACATATGCAGTTTGTTGGTGGAGAACGATTATACGAAATTAGTTTACGTAAGCCTACCAGATGAGAATGGTGAACTAAAGAAAACGTTTAGCTGTGGTATTGAAAACGCTGAGATAAAAGAGGCTAGTTTAACCAAAGAACTAACGTTAAAAGCTTATAAAGAAGGAAAAATAATTATTGAAAACTCAAAAGAATATTTAAGATCTTTTGCGGCAATCCCCATAAATAAGAAAGGTAAATTGGTAGCCATACTTACAATATGTAAACCAGAACTTGATTATTTTAACGAAGAAACAAAATACATACTTGAACAAATACAACAGGAGATAAGCTACGCCTTGGAAAAGTTAGAAGATATAAAAGAGAACAGCATACTAAGGATATCTATAGAAAACTCTAAAGAGTGGGTTGTTATCACAAACGACAAAGGAGAGATTGAATATATAAACAACTATGCTCTAGAACTAAGTGGATATACAAAAGAAGAGATATTGGGCAATAAACCATCGATATTTAAATCTGGATATCAAGACAAAGAATTTTATAGCAAACTATGGGATACTATACTAAATAAGAAAAAGTTTGAGGGTATTTTTATAAATAGAAAGAAAAATGGAGAAATCTTTTATTTAGACCAAGTAATAATACCTATAGAGTTAAAAGACGGGACGAAAAAGTTTGTTTCTATAGGTAAGGATATAACTGCGGAGAAAACCTTATCTCAGGAAATAGATAAGATAAAGTATTACGATATCGTAACAGGGCTTTACAATATAAATAGTTTTATATTCAAAGCTTCTGAGGTCCTTTCAAGTACAAAAAATATAGCAGCTTTGCTTATTATAGATATAGACAATTTTTCTTATTACAATAAAGCCTACGGAATAGAATTTGGAGACAAAATTTTAAAAGAAGTTGCGAAAAATATAAAAAGTTATATTAGAGAAGAAGATATATTGGCAAGAACCGGACCAGACGAGTTTTCTATTTTGTTTACTGATATAGAAGAGAATACACTTATGAGTTATGTAAATGGTATAGAATTGCTTATAAAAAAAGAATTTTTTATAGAGGGTAAAACTATAAAACTTCATTTTCATAGCGTATTGGCTATATATCCAAACGATGGAGAAAGCATAGAAGCTCTTTTAGAAAATGCAAGTTTGGCTCTTAAGCTGGCTAAAAAAGAAAATGAAGATGTTACAAAATTTTTTAATAAAGACTTAGAAAAGCAAATAAAATTTATATCAAAAGCACTATCTCTTATAGAAAAAGCTGTAAAAAACGATCTTTTCATATTTCATTATCAGCCCTATTTTGATGTGAAAACCGGCAAGGTGATGGGCTTAGAAGCCCTTGTTAGAATTAAAGATAAAGATAACAACATATATTATCCTAAAGATTTTATAGATTTTTTAGAAAGCTCTCCTTATCTAGAGATGTTTGAAAGATGGGCTTTAAAAGAAGTGTCAGAAAAGATTAAAAAATGGAACTTGCCTATAAGCATAAACATATCTGCAAAGACTTTTAACAAACCTCGCTTTATAGATGATATTTATTATTATACAAAAAACTTATCAGAGTCTTTGATAATAGAGGTAACGGAAAGGCTTTACATGGACAACATAGAAAAGGCAAAACTAATAATAAATAAGATTAAAGAGCTAAATGTGAAAATATCTATAGATGATTTTGGAACAGGATATTCATCTTTAGCCTATTTAAAGGAGCTCAACGCAGATATTCTAAAAATAGACATGTCTTTTATAAGGAACATGACTCAAGACAAAAAATCTGTAGCTTTGGTAAAGGCTATTATAGATATATCTAAAGAGTTTGAAATAAAAAACGTAGCAGAGGGTGTAAAAACCACCGAGCAATACGAAATGTTAAAAGATATGGGAGTAGACTATGTGCAAGGGTTCTTGCTATCAAAACCTTTACCGGAAGAGGATATAGACAAGCTTTTAAAGATTAAAAATTGACAAATCGTTTAAGTTGTATTATCATTATACCCATTATGCAACAAGAGAAAAAGTACGGTGAAATTGAAATAGAAAAAGCAGCTTTAGAACCGTGGGAAAACCCATCAAAGGAAAACGACTATATTGTTGAAATGTCTTTTCCGGAGTTTAGCTGTCTTTGTCCTAGGTCTGGATACCCTGATTACGCCACTATTAAGATTAGGTATATACCAAGCGAATACATTGTAGAATTAAAATCTTTAAAACTTTGGCTAAACTCTTTTAGAAATCAATATATATCTCACGAAGCAGCCACAAACATCATATACAACAAACTTTTTGAGCTTTTAAAACCAAAATTTTTAGAGGTAATAGGAGATTTTCATCCAAGGGGGAATCTTCACACCGTAATAAGAGTAAGGTCTGATAAAAAATATGATTAAATGCTCATAAAGGGTATATATCTAGATACTTCGGTAGTTATAAGAAAAACAAAAAATTCTTTTGAAATATTGAAAAACCAAGACAAAGAAGATGTAACGGTTAGAGTGCTATCGGTCAAAGATGCTATTTTAACAAAAGATATTCCAAACATCGATTCTAACTTAAACATAATTGATATATCTGGGTATAGATTTTTAACCAAAAAGCCTGTAGATTTTGACACGGAAGATATATGGGCATTGGCTCTTTTGAGGGCCCTTGATGTTATGCAGTATGACAACCTTTACGTGGTGTTTAAAGATGCTTACGCTTATTTGCTGTGTAGAGTGGAGAACAAAGATATCATTTATTACGAAGTAATATTTGACAAGGATGAGCTTATAGATAGGTTAAACACGCTTGAAGGAGATATACTTTACGATGTAGAGGATATCAAGGCCTCAAATTTGAGAGCGTTGCCCATGCTATACGTTAAAAAGGGCGAGCTTATAGCTTTTGGTGGTGCTTTAAAAAAAGTGAAGGATAAGTTTAATCAGATTAAAACGATATCTTTTCAAAAGCTAAAAAAAGAGTTTGTAAGTATAGGGATTTTTGCTGCGGGGATTTTGATAAGCTACGCAATATTTCTTTTGTCAATAAATTATCAAATAAAGATGGTAGAGAAAAAAGAGAAATACGTTTTTGAAAAAGCTTTTCCAAACACACCAATAGTGGATATAAAAGAGCAAACAGAAGCTTCTATAATACCAAAAGACAGCTTTAGACTTTCTAAACTTCTTCTAAAAGCCTATAAAAACTTGCCACCCGATGCAAAGGTGTATGAACTTTTTTACAAAGATAACGCCCTAAGCGTAAAATCAGAGATTAGTTCGTATGAATTAAACTCGTTAGAAAATGTTATTTCTTCAAGAAATCTAACCCAGGAAAACAAACAAGAGGTGACTCAAAAATGGACCTTGGGAAGATAGATAAAATATCACCAAAGTACGTTTATTTTGTATATAAAATCAGATATATTTTGTATTCGGCAATTTTTATAACTATTTTTCTTGTGGCTTTTAACAGTGTAAAAAAAGAAAAAGAAAAACTTTACAACGAGATAGCCCAGTATGAGCATATAAGTTTTCTCATTAAAAACGGCAAACCCAAAACAAAAACTTTAAATGAAAATTATGTTAGAGCCTTATTTTCAAATGCAAAGATTGATTATATAAAATATGAAAACGGTTTTTACAACGTAAAAGCATCAAATGTCGACGTTGAGACGCTTGCCAAAATAGTTTATCAGATAGAAAACGATGGTTTTAAGATAGCTTTTTTAAAAGCTAAAGACTATACAGGAGAACAAAACTTTGATGTTCTTATGGAGATAAGCCTTTGAAAAAGTTTTACGTAACCTATAGTCTAACAGTTGTTATTTTGCTTATACTTACAAGTATTTTATCTTCTTATTACAACATTAAAAGCCTAAAAGTTGTATTAAATCAAGAGATACCAACAATGCCAGCTTCTTTTAACGAAAATGATTTGATGGAAGCTATAGGTAAGTTTGTCCATCAAGAGAAAACTGTTAAAACCGCTAAGCCAAATTCTAATATTGAGGTGCTTGCTATAGCTTATAGTACAAATCCTGCTTATTCTATGGTGCTTGTAAATTCTAGCTGCGGTAAAAATGTGCTTATGGTGGGTGATAACTTTTGTGGTTTTACAATAGAAGAGATAAAACCTTTCTATATAATAGCAAGCAAAAACGGTAAACCGATTACCATCAGACTTTCAAAAGGCATTGAAGGGACTATCACTACCAACAATCCAAGTGGACTTCCCTCCTTAAAAGAGCTTTTGTCCAATGGTTCAAACCAAAATACCACAAGTATGACTATAGATAGAAACGAGTTGCTTGAAATCACATCAAATCCCTACAAAATGTTTAGCGATATAGATCTTGTGCCAACTTCAAAAGGTTTTATGTTTAAAAGCGTAAAACCCGGGTCTTTGTTTTCGCAAATGGGTATAAGACCAGGTGATATACTCTTATCTATAAACAACGAAAGTCTAAACTCTCCAGAAGATGCTTTTAGAATATTAGGTACGCTAAGAAACAGCAGCAGCTTCAGCGTTAAAATCTTAAGAAACAATCAACCCTTAACGATTAATTACAGAGTGGAGTAGAGGCGCCAAGCGCTTTTTCAAATGCACATCCGTTGATTGATAAATAAGGCGCCAAGCGCTTTTTCAAATGCACATCCGTTGATTGACAAAATAAGGCACCAAGCGCTTTTTCAAACGGCTTTTATAGGAAAAACCTTATGGAGGCTATACCGTAAACACCTGTATTTAGTACATCGTCTATGTTTTGTTTTGTAATACCGCCAAGAGCGTATACGGGCTTTTTAGAAGATTTTACAACATCTTTTAAATAGTCCAATCCAAGGGGTTTAGCGTTTTCATGGCTTTTCGTAGGGAAAATAGGACTTAGCGTTACATAGTCAGCACCTTTGCTAAAAGCTTCCAGTGCGTCTTCTTTTGAGTGAGCAGAATATCCTATTATTTTATTTTTAAATACACTTTTTACAATATGTATATCTATAGCGTTTGATGGAAGATGAACACCATCAGCTTCTACTGCCATAGAGATATCAAAGCGCTCGTTTACAAAAAATAAAACATCGTAATTTAATGTGATATCTCTTATAGCTTTTGCATATTCATAAAAGTATTTTCCTTTTAGGTTTTTGGCCCTTAGCATAATGCTTGGCTTGTAAGTTTCTACAATCTTCTTTGTTTTTTCTACTATATCATCTTTAAATACATCAACATCAACGATTGCAAGATATCTTGAAAGTTCCATAAACATCAAATTAAAGACATCAATATGCCAGCCGTAAAAACCCCAAAATATATAAGTAAAAGTGCGTTAAAAAGCCCTACATCTTTTATATCCTTATCGTAAGCTTTTGGAAATTCTTTATCTCCTTTAGCTCCTAAAATCACAAAAACCTGGAAAAGAAGGAGCATAAACATAAAAAGACTTCCAAATATGAAGTTTCTGTCTGCTAGAAAACCCATAGCCATAACTGATAATCCAACAGAGGTAACATAAATCACCAATTCAATGATATATTTTTTGAATAGTTCCATATAAACCTCCTATATCTTTAATTATATACCACTCTATTTTTACCTAACTCTTTTGCTTTGTATAGCCTCATATCGGCTACTTTTATCAATTCTTCTAAGTTTTTGGCATCATCATCAAAAGTAGCTACACCAAAAGACGCGGTTATATAATACTTTGCATAAATATCGTCTATATCTGATATGCTTGTGTTTTTAGATTCCAAAGAGTTTATATAAAACATTTTACTTGATAAATTATCCTTTATTCTATTTGCTATTTCGGTTGCATATTCTTTAGATGTTTCTGGAAGCACTATTGTAAACTCCTCACCACCATACCTAGCAAATATATCTGTAACTCTTATACTTTCTTGAACAACTTTAGATAAATGCTGTAAAGCTATATCCCCTGCTTTATGACCGTACGTATCGTTAAATTTTTTAAAGTTATCTACATCCAACATAACAATCGATAATTTAGTTTGATATCTTAGAGCTTTTTGAAATTCCTTTTGCAATATCTCATCTAAAAACCGCCTATTGTAAGCATTTGTGAGAGGATCTCTTATAGAAAGCTCTCTATTTATTTCTATGAGTCTTAAATTGCTAACTACAGGTATAAAAGCCTCTATAAATTTATTTACTTTATTCTTTATGTCTTCGGTGAAAAAACGTTCTTTAGAAGACATTAGGGTTAAGATAGCTGTGGCGTTTGTTATATAAATACCACCTATAAAAATAGGTACGCACATATAAGATTTAATAGAAGATCCTAAAGCGATCCTAGGGCAGCCATAATCTGTAGCGGTATTGGGAACAGATAAAGTAGTTCCAGATTTTACAACTTTACACAAAGACGGATTGTCTTCTAAACAATCCTTTACCCACACGTTATTCTCATCGTGCGGTTGATATATGCTTTTTGTCTTTAGCAAATAAGAGGATACAATTTTGTTTAAAGATGGATTTAGCTTGTACATATGCACGTATTCTATTCCTAACCTCTTTAAGTAATGTATAAGAATATCGTAAGCTTCATCTTCTTGATGAGCTTTAGAAAGATCTGTAATAAAAGAATAAAGCATATTTAGATCTTTGTTGGTATTTTTTAGTTTTTCTTCTATAATTAACTCTTTTGATATATCTCTTGCTACCACGAGTATATGTTCTTTGCCGGTGTGATTTTCAAATTCTACTTTTGTTGCTACTACATGCACTGGTAAAAAGTCTCCATTCTTTTTGATATATACTCGCCTTCCTACCACTTTTCTGTTTTCTTTTACAATGCGTTCTATGAAGTGTTTTATTACATTTTCTGGATTTAGTATGATATCGAAAAAATTTTTGTTTGTAAGCTCTTCTTCTGTATATCCCAAGTGCTCTAAAGTAGAATTGTTAACAAATTTGATTCTATAGTCATAAGCGTCGTAGATTATAACCATATCGTTCATTGCGTCTAAAATATTTTTATATTGCTTATTTATCTTTTTTAGCTCTAGCTCAGATTTGTAGGCTTTTGTTATGTCTTTAAACAAAATTTTGATTCTTCCGTCTATTATTTTTTGTTCATCCTCAATATACACACAGGATATATGATATATATAATCTTTTATAAAGATAGGCTCATAGTTTACACTTTTTTCATTTTTAAGCTTTTCGTATATGTATTTCCATGTATAATGATCTATAATTTCTTCTATATTTTTCCCTAAAAAGTTTCCGAATATGCTCTTTGCACTATCATTTTGCCATATTATCACGCCAGAGGAAGAATCAAAAACACCAGCGTCCATAACCTCTAACACTGGATCTTGCATTATATTTAGCATAGATCTTAGGTGTTTTAACTTCTTCTCTATATATTCTTCATATTTTTCCTCAAGGTTTCTTATTATATCTCCTTGGGTTACAATGCCTATAGGATTGTCTTTTTCATCTACCACTACGAGCCTTCTTATGTTAAAGCTTGCCATCATCTTTGAGGCTTCTATAAGAGGCGTGTCCATTCTGCAAGTTATCACAGGGGATTTCATATAATCTTTAATTAAAGCTTTATCTAAATCAACACCGGCAGATATTAGCTTAGTCAGATCTTTTTGAGTTATTATACCTACAAGTTTGCCACGGTTTACAAGTCTACCACGATTAACAAGTTTACCATAATCATAAAGTCTATCGTTGTTTACATCTTGCTCGTCTTCACAAAATTCGTTATTATTTGTCTTGATGTGTTCTAATATTACTACTGCTCTTATTTTGTTTTCTACAAGCGTTTTAAGAGCCAAGCTTAGAGTACCCGTTGGGGATAAGCTTATCAAGTCTCTTTGTCTTAGTATATCTTTAACATTTTTGTGTTTTTTTAACATTTCTTGGTCTATTGTCTTTATAAGAGTTCTCTGAGTAAGCACACCTATTGGTGTATCTGAATCATCAACTACAATAAGCTTTGATATATCGTTTTCTATCATTAAATTAACGGCCTCGAAGAGGTTAAAAGAGCTCCTAACGGTTATTGCTGGTTTTGAAGCATACTCTAATACGTTTTTATCAAGATTTTCGTTGTTGTATTTTAACTTTAAAACATCTGACTCAGAGAAAATGCCCACCGTTTTATCGTTTTCAACAACAACTGCATAGTCCTTATCAAAATTGGCCATCAGCTGTATAGCATATTTTGTAGGCGTATTGGCCTCAACCTTTAGAAAATTTACAACCTCTTCATTCTTTAAAGCCAAATAAACGGTATAGCTCATATAATCATTTTAAAAATAAACAATAAAATAGCCCCTAATAAACCAGCGGCAATATCATCCAACATAACACCAATTCCGTCAGGAGTTTCTAATTTTCTTATGCCAAAAGGTTTTGTTATATCTAAAAGCCTAAAAACAAGAAAACCTAACACCATCCACCAAAAGGTATGCGGTATAAACATCATTGTTATAAAGTACCCTACAAGCTCATCTACTACGACTTCGTCTGGGTCTTTGTTTCCCGTAATATCTATTACATATTGCGAGGCTACAACACCAAGTGGAATAAACACTATAAAGAATAAGAGCTTTTCAAAAAAGTTGTTGCCTAACAAATATATAAAAGGTATCGCACTTAAAGTGCCTACAGTACCAGGAGCCACAGGGGCCTTTCCAAGCCCAAAGCCAGTGGCTACAACTTTTAAAAACAAGTCTTTGTAATTCATAAAGGTATATCTATAGGCGGAAGCTCTTTGTCTTTGCAAAGACCTTTGGGGTCTTGAAGAAGCTTTTCTATAAACCTTACCTCATCCTCTTTTGTATCTAAAGAAACGCCGTATATTTTTGCTAAATCTGATAATTCAGGTGTTTGACAACCTATGCTTGAAAGTTTGTAAGGTATTACATAGGCTATGTTGTCTATAGCAGGGTAGATGTCTTTTAGGTAAGTTAAGACAGCGCTTTGATATATAACTACTCTTTGGTAATTTGGAAGCTCTTTGGTAAGTTTTTCTACGCTAAGTTGGTCAAATTGTTTTATATTGTCATCGTTTTTGGCTTTTAAGAATAGAAAAAGCTTATCACCGTCAAATCCAGCATGTAAAAACGCTATGTTGGTAGGGTAATCTTCAAACCCAAGCTCATAAGCAAAACTTCTAAAAGCGCCCATGGCCTCTTCTTTGGATTCAAAAATGCCTACGGCTTTCTTAAAGTCTTCATCGTTCGTTTCTATATAAACCACGTTTATAGAGTCATCTCCTACTTTTACAGGTTTTATAGTAACCTTGTAAGAGATTTCTGGCCAAGCCTCAAAAAGGTTTTTTATATCGTTTTCTACGTTTTCGTCGTATATTTTCTGCAAAATCATAACACTCTCCTTTAAAGTTCGTCTGTGAAGATAACATCTGGTATCTCTGCTTTTATGATACCTTTTTCTTTGCCAAGTTTATACAAAAGCTTTACAGCTTCTTTTCCATCCGGCCCATAGTCTATAGTTCTTTCGTTCACATACATGCTTACAAACTTTGAAGCTCTTGCCTCGTCGTTTTCTAAGTCTCTTGCATAATTTATAGCGTAATTTAGAGCATCTTTTCTTATCTCTAAAGCTTTTTTAACGCTTTCTCTCATTATGTTTTCAAGCTTTTTTATGGTATCTAAGCCAAGGTCTTTCCTTACTATGTTGCATCCTAATGGAAGTGGAAGGTTGTATTTTTTCTTCCAATCTTCCCCAAGGTCTACAAACTTGTATAGTCCTTTGTCTTTGTATGTAAGTTGTCCCTCGTGTATAACAAGACCAGCATCTACACTACCCTTTTCCACTTCATCCAATATCTTGTCAAAAGGCATAACAACTGGTTCAAAATCCTCTTCGAAAAGCCTCAAAACAAGGTAAGCCGTTGTCAGCTCGCCTGGTATGCCTATTCTTTTTCCTTTTATAGTGTTTGTTGGTTCTTTTGTTACAACGATAGGACCATATCCTTCTCCGACGCTTCCACCGCTTGGTAAAACGTAGTATTTATTTGCTACGTAAGGGTATGCATGAAAAGATATTGCAGATAGTTCGTATGTACCCTTTTTAGCGTCTTCGTTAAGGCTTTCTATATCTTTTAAAATGTGTTCTATCTTAAATCCATAGGTATCTATAAGACCTTTTACCATAGGATAAAACATAAAAGCATCATCTGAATCTGGGCTGTGAGCCACTCTAATTATTTGCTCCATAACATCTCCTTAAAAATTTACTAATATAAACATTATAAACCAAACAAAAATGATTTAAAGCAAGTTTTTAAAAACCAAAAAACTTTAATCTTCTAAATTGTTTGCCACAAAATCTGCTATATGCATAACCTTCTGGTTATTTTTAAACTTTAAATTGCCGTCGTTTAGTTGTAAAACACACCCAGGACATGCGCTTAGTATGTATTCTGCGTTTGTAGATTTGAAGTCTTCCATTTTTTCTTTTTGAATGCCAGTAGAAAGTTCTGGGTTCTTCATAGAAAATAGCCCAGCAAAACCACAGCAGCTTTGGGCTTTAGAAGCTTTCTTATACTCTACATTTTCTATTTTCTTTATTGTATTTTCAAAATCGGAAACGGGTGTTTTCATGGCACTGTAAGAATGGCACGGCACGTGAAAGGTAACGGATTCTTTTGATTTTGATTTTAACGCCAAGTCGTTTGAAGAAGCTACAATGCTTGCAAAATCTAAAACATTTTTATATCCGTAGTCTTCCAACAGTGCGCCACCACAGGTAGGACAGACTACCACTATGGCGTCAAAAGAATATTTTGATATCTCCTCTTGGTTTTTAGCTTTTAAATGAGAAAAGGCTTCTATATTCCCAGAGTAAAGATGTGGGGCACCGCAGCATTTTATGTCCTTTGGTACAACAACGTCATACCCAGCTTTGTTCAGGACTTTTATGGCATTTTTACCGGTGGTAGTATAAAAAGCGTCTACCATGCAACCGGTGAAGAAAAGAAGCGTACCTTTTGAAAGGGTTTTGTCGGTTTTGAATGTTTGTCCTCTTATACTAAAAGCGTCCTTGCTTGGTTTTGGCATAAATTTTACAGCACCGTTTATCCCAGATGGTATATAAGTTTTTAGTTCTTTCTTGGGTATTAAAGATAACAAAGAACCGGCCATTTTTACAACAGTCCTGCCGACGTTTGTTTGCATAAGCTCAAGAGCGCTTAAAGCAGTATATTTAAACGGGTCTTTGCCAAGCGTGTTTGATTGAAGCTCTTTGGCTTTTGACATGATTTCTTTATACTCTACGTTGTTTGGGCAAATCCACTCGCATCTTCTACACATTGCGCATTCGTCCCACTGTCTTGCCACATCTTTAGTGAGGGGCAATTCTCCAGATAAGACCATCTGAGCTAAAGCAAGTCTTCCTCTTGCGAAGCTTCTTTCTTCTTCATTTATCCTATAAGTAGGACATACCGATTTACAAAGACCGCATCTAACACACTTTTGTAACAAATCTATGGGTATTTCAAAATGTTTTTCTTCCATAGTTAAAATATAGTTTTTATTTAGTATATAGCTTTTAGTAAAATCATAAAACTTTTATATTTTAAGTAAATAATATTTCATCTAAAAACTCATCAAGGCCCTGTCTAAAAAGCATATCTTCAAATAAATTTGGGTAAAGCTTTTTTAATAAAAATAACGGTGGATAGCCTACTCCAACCACAGGTCTTGGTTTTAAAACGTTTGTAGACGATTTTGCTATTTCAAAAATTATATCGTATCCTGTCTTAATGGCTTCTTCTATGTTGTAAAACCTCTGGATAGGATCTCCGTATTCAAGAAGGTATATGTTTCCTACCGAAGTGGAAAAAGCATCCCAGTCTAAAATGTTTGATATTAACTTTGAACCGTAAAAATCGGTAATTTCTACCGAGTCTAAATCGATAAGTTTAAAGGATACCATGTAAAAATTTATTAGGTATTCGCCTACATATGTATCTAGATAAAAGTATAAATCCATCAGAAGATCTCGTAAGAAAGCATGCCTTCAAATACTTTTGTGGTGGGACCTTCTAAAAACACTTTGTCATTTTCTATGGTTATTTTTAAAAGCTCACCGGACTTAGTGATAATGTCTACTATGTTAGAAGCTGATAAACCAAGAAGATATGCATTTATACCACAAGCCGCACTACCTGTCCCACAGGCAAGAGTCTCGCCTTCAACACCCCTTTCGTAAGTTCTTATTCTAAAACTGCCGTTTTTTGTTTTTGCTACAAAATTTACATTTGTTCCTTTTGGAGCAAAATAATTATGATACCTTATGGTTTTACCAACTTTTTCCACATCTAAGTTATCAAGCTCATCTTCATTCATAAATATAACAAAATGAGGTACTCCCGTATTTATAAAATGACCTTTGAAAGTGCCATACTCCGTTTTTATTTCTACGTCCTTTTGATATGAATGATATGGGGTAAGCTGCACTTTTACCCTTTTTGAATCTATTATATGAGCTTCTATCTCGCCTGCTATTGTTTCAAAAACCATATCCTTTGGAGCAATGTCTTTTTCGTAAGCAAACCTTGCAGCACATCGAGAACCGTTGCCACACATCTCGGCTACAGAGCCATCGGCGTTAAAAAAAGACCAGTTAAAATGATTTTTAGGGTTTTTGGCTTTTTCTATGAGTATTACGCCGTCTGCACCCACAGATGTATGTTGTTCGCAAAGTTTCTTAACAAATTCGTTTACGCTTAAACCTAACTTTTCTATCTCTTTATAAACAAAATTATCCCTGTTGTCTACGATGATAAAATCGTTGCCAGAACCTTGATATTTTGTTATAAGCATAATTACTTTAATCTTACCGTAACAAAGATATTTTGGCCGTTTCTATCTACTAAGAAAGTAGCGGTGTCTTTGTGCTCAGATATTAAGCGTTCTAATATATTGTCCATCTGGGCTTTTGTGTAAACTCTATGAAGATTGATGCTTAGTATTATATCACCAGCTCTTATACCAGCCTCATAAGCTGGAGAACCTATAAGAACATCTTCCACCAAAAGGCCACCCTTTACTTCGTAGCGTCTTTGCTCTTGTGGGTTTAAAGGTCTTACCATAAGACCCAAATCTTTAGCTTCCGATACCACGCCTAGGTTGGTAGTGTTGCTTGGCATTTTTGCGGTTTTTACTTTGATCGTTATAAGCTTATGATTTCTTATAACACCTAAAGTTAAGACAGTGCCAGGTGGGGATTCCATTGTTTTGAATTGTAGATCGTCTATGCTTTCAAGAGGCTTTCCGTCTACAGATACTATAATATCTCCTACTTTAAGACCATACTTTTGCGCAGGAGACCCAGGAAACACTTGAGCTACTATAGCACCATAGTTTACACCTAAAGAAGAGGCCATCTGAGGTGTTATCTGTTGGATAGATACCCCAAGCCACCCTCTTATAACTTTACCGTGCTCCATTATTTGATGGTAAACCCATTTAGCTAAATTTATTGGTATGGCAAAGCCAAGCCCTTGCCCCCCTTTTACCATCGCAGTGTTTATACCTATCACTTTACCCTCTATATTTATGAGAGGTCCGCCGCTGTTGCCTGGGTTTATAGCGGCATCCGTTTGTATGTAATCTTCGTACTGAGAAAGACCTAGCCTTCTATTTAAAGCGGATACCACTCCCATTGTAACGGTTCTGCTAAAACCATATGGATTCCCTATGGCTATAACAAGTTGCCCTATTCTTACATGGGAAGAATCCCCAAGAGTAGCCACCCTAGAACTAGGGTTATTTATGCCTTCAGCGCTAACCTCTAGCACTGCTAAATCTGTTTTAGGATCTCTACCTAAAACCTTAGCTTTTCTTTCAATAGTTCTAGACAATTTTACCATTACATCTTTTGAATTTCCTACAACGTGATTGTTTGTTAAAATTATAAAAGCATTTTTAGATTGTATGTATTTAATTATAATACCGGAGCCTAAATCCTTTTCTTTCTCTGGAATTTCTGGGGTTGGAATACCAGGCATCATAAACGGTGGAAATCCTGGAAATATTTGAGTGTTTAAAGGAGCTTTAACTATTTGAGTAGCGTAAATTGTTACTACTGAAGGTGAGACTTTATCTACTATTTGCTCTACTTCTTTTTGAAACTGCTCTAAAATTGGACCAGAAACTGCACTAACATTTGACCCTAGGATAGCTAAAGCCAAACTTAAAACAAAAAATTTCTTTTTCATAAAAAACCTCACACTTTAAGAAAAACAAAAACCTTCCCATATTGGGAAGGTGTCATAAAGCTTGTATTAACCTTTCTTTTCAGTCTTCTTTTCTTCTTTCTTAGAGCTTTTCTCTTTGCTGTTGCTTGATGATGAAGATGACGAAGAAGATGAGCTGGAAGAGTTTTTGTTATAAAGAGCTAATACCATTTGAGCCAACTTTTTAGCGTCAGCATCGCTCAAAGATGTTTGAGCTGGCATTGGTACAGCGCCCCATATACCTTGATTACCGTTCTTTATAGCCTTTGCCAATTCATCTACAGCGTTTGGTTTACCAGCGTATTTTTTAGCAACGTCTATCCAAGCTGGCCCTACCACTTGCTTGTCTACAGCGTGACAAGCTAAACATCCTTTTGTACCAGCCATAGCTACCAACTTCTTAGCATCGTCTTGGTTTATAGAAGATGCGCTTGCACATACTTGTTGAGCGCCGGTACCAGAACATATTTGAGCTGATGAAGAAGATGAAGCTGTGGTTGTAGATGTAGTGCTAGAAGTTGTAGACGAAGAAGATGGTGTGGAAGAAGTTGTAGCTGCTGATTGTTCTGAGCTTGCAGATGATGACTCGCTTGATTGTTGGTGGCTACATGCCACAAGGCCTAGGGCTAAAACTGCAGCACCTAAAAGTGTCTTCTTCATTTTTAAAACCTCCTAAAAATAAAAATTATCTAATATAATAACCTATTATATATTAAAAAAGCTATGATATAAAACATTTTTATGTAATGAAAATCGTTAAAAAATAAAAACTTTATAAATTTTTGCCCATAACGGATTTTGTATAAGAATATCCTATATTATAAAGCTCATCAAATTTTTTGTAATTTATAAAACTAATATGCTGTACTGGAAGCTCCAAATATATATCACAAAGTTTTTTGCTAAGATCCATATTTCTTCTTGCTATTAAAAATGTCGATCTTAAGAAGTTTCCGAAAGCACCTAAGTTTTCTTTTATCAAAACATTTGGCATTATATCAGAACATACAACCTTTAAGTTGAGATACTTAATTTTTATTGGATTAACGGGCAAATTTTCTGTTAACCCACCATCTACTAAAAGCATGTCCTTGTAAGCCACCGGTTCAAAAATAAACGGCAAAGCGCAAGACCCAAGTGCTATAGAAGCTGGGTCACCTTCATCTAAAAAAAGAGTTTTACCAGAAAACAAATCTAATACGCTAGCGCTGTAATAAATAGGCAAATCTTTTATATTGTTATATGGTATGTAGTCTCTAATAATTTTAAAAGCCTTTTTAAACCCAAGTATTCCGCCTTTTCCCACTGTAAAAATAGTAAACCAGTTTATAGATTTTAATATAGAAAGCATTTCGTGGGGCTTATAACCTGCCGCGAAAAACAATCCTACCAAAGCACCAGCGCTTGCCCCAGATACAGCTTTTACATTAAAACCCATTTCTAAAAGGGCTTGTAAAACTCCAATATGGGCTGCGCCTCTTGCTACACCTCCAGAAAGACATACTCCTATATCATTTTCTGTAAAAGCACTATACATACTACCTCTAAGCTATCTTCTTTGTTGTAGCCTTCTTTAGTTTTGGCTTTTATAGATATATTATCTTTTGGTATACTTAAAAGCCTCGATAGACTCTCTATTATTTTATCTCTAACGCTTGATATATTTGGTTTATCTGCTATTATGTTACAGTCTAAATTAACTATTGAATAATCCATGTCGTACATAATCTCTAAAGCTTTATTTAGAAAGTCTACGCTATTTCTATTTTTGTTTTCTTTGCTTTTATCGGGAAAAAGAGTGCCTATATCGGTTTTTGCCAACGCTCCTAAAATAGCATCTGTTATTGCATGTAAAAGAGCATCACCGTCAGAATGCCCTTTTAAGCCATATCCTATATCAAACTCTTCACCCCCTAGATATAGCTTTTTCCCTTTTTCAAAATAATGAGCGTCTTGACCTATGCCTATCCTATACATGAAAAAATTATACCATGCCCTACAAGTCTACCACGGTTAACAAGTCTACCACGCTCTACAAGTCTGCCACGGTTAACAAGTCTACCACGATTAACAGCTATTACCGGCTTTCAAAAGTAAATTTTATAGGATTTAAAGGCTTAAAAGTTTTGGTTTTCTTGACATTTTTGACATTTATGTAAGGATGTGTGGCAAGATATCTCTTATCGTAGTTTGATAGGGTTACTACAGCGTATTTATACAAGATTTTGTACAACTCTTTGGCTTTTGGTATTGGAAGCTCTACACAACCAGCAGATTGTGGATAACCGTACCTTCTTCTTGGAAAACCGTGTAACGCCTCCCCTTGGTAAAAATAATTTACCCAAGGCACATCAGGGTCGTCGTAGGTTTTATCGGAGCCTGGAAAAGTGCCTTTCATTTCAGTTTTTTTAAAACGAAGATAAACCATGTATGTGCCCGTGTTGGTGGTACCCATTACCCCTGTGTTCGCTGGGCTTTCAAATATATATTTTCCATTTTTCCACACATATACTTTTTGAGGTATATGCTGATCCACGTAAACCCATACAAATGGTTTCTTAGCTTTAAAACCCGTCTTATAAGCTTGTTGTAAAATAATGCTGGCTAAAGCTGTATTGTAAGGATTAAACTTTATGTTGTACTCTTTCATAAACCTCAAAATGGCGCTTTTATAAAGGATGCTGTATTTGCTTGTAATACTTAATTGTGCAAGTTTTGGCGGTACGTCTTTTGCATCCCATTCATAAGTAATTTTATAGCCGTTCTTATATGGTGTATAGCTTTTAACCTTAAAAGGCAAATAACCCATGTTGTATAGATAATTGATATCCTTTATAAGATATTTATCAGTTATAAAGACAGAGTTTTCAAACTTTAACGGTTTTATTTTAGGCGGTGTTGTTTTTGTGATAATTTTAGGTGGTGAATAGTTTATGAGAGATTTTGATGTATAAGATGCATTTATAATTTTTACATTTACACTATATACTTTAGGTTTTATTTCCTCGTAGGCTTGTATGGGAATTGATTTAAAAAGGGGTTTTGCATAAGAAAAAGCTAAACAAGACAACAATAAAGTTGCTACAAGTCTTTTGCTATCCATTATAATAAATATATTTATAAAAGCCTATAAAACAACCTTTAGAACAAGCTTTTTGCAAATAAAAAGTGTTTTTTAAAGTAAGGTTGATTTATAGGTTCTATAACCACTTTGCCATAAGCAGAGGACGCATCTATCATAAGACCATGGCCTATATATATCCCTACGTGCCCTGGATGATGTTTCCTGTAGGTTTTGAAAAATAATAGATCTCCAGGTTTTAAATTTATAGCCAATTTTCCAACATGAGCTTGTTCTGAAGCGGTTCTTGGTAGCTTTATCCCTAACTTATCGAAAACTTTCATGGTAAAACCAGAGCAATCAATCCCGTATCTAGATGTACCGCCAAACCTATACGGAGTGCCTAAGTATTGCTTTGCTATTTCAATAAGCTTTTGTACCAATTTTTTGTCAAACTTATCTGAGGCTATTTTCTTAGGAATAGGAGGTTTTCCTATGCTATATCTTACAAGTTCTGAAATAGTTTGAGGCTTTTTTAGTTCTACTTTAGACTTTTCTATTATATTTAGTATAGGATCTTTATAGATGTCCTGTCCATATTTGTGATAATTTATTATTTGCCTTATGGGACTTACAAATTCGCTTCCGTAAGCGACATTAAAAGCCAACACCAAGCTTGCTAAAATCACCCCTACATATTTTACCTTCTTCATAATTTCTTCATTTTATTATATGCATCATTAACATTTCCATGATATATATCATTTATTGTTAAGAAAATATGCAGTAAGCGTTCTGATATAATATTAAATATGATTTTTATATTTGGAGCCGGTAAGTGGGGCTATGCTCTGTCTTATGCTTTTAGCAAAAAAAGAATACCGATAACTATATACGATATAAAAGAAGAAGCACTAAACAACATATCAAAGCATCCTAATATAAAAACCACAACAAATATTGAAGATATGCTAAAACATGAGATTGTAATTATAGCAACGCCAACCCAAAGCATCAAACATATAATAGAAAAGTGCAAAGATAAAGATACGATAATAGCTTCAAAAGGTATAGATATATCCACTCATAAGGATGTTGTAGACTTAGCCTTAGAGTACAACATAGAAAAGTCAAACATTTTTGTTTTATCGGGGCCATCTTTTGCCGAGGATGTATTAAAAGATTTACCTGTAGCTCTAACGCTTGGATATTTTAACAAGGAAAAGGCTTTGAAGCTTCAAAACCTGCTGTCGTCACAGTTTTTTAGGTTATATACCTCTAGCGATATAAAAGGTGTAGCTCTTGGAGGCGCTTTAAAAAATGTGATAGCTATAGCCTCTGGCATAGTAGAAGGAGCAGGTTTAGGGGAGAGCGCTCAAGCAGCTTTGGTAACAAGGGGGTTAAAGGAGATTATTAAAATAGGAAAATTGATGGGCGCTAGAGAAAAGACCTTTTACGGACTTTCAGGAGTTGGGGATTTGTTTTTAACGGCTAGTTCTAATAAATCTAGAAACAAGCGTTTTGGGCTTTTGGTAGGAAAAAAGAAATCCCCAAAGGAAGCGTTGGAAGAGATAAAAGAAGTGGTAGAAGGTTATTATACCGTAAAAGCACTATACGATATAGCAATAGAAAGACATTTAGATCTTCCTATAACTACTGCTGTTTATAAAGTACTTTACGAAAATATGTCCATTGAGGAAAGTATGAATACGCTTTTATCAAGAGAATTAAAAGAAGAAGATGACTAATAAGATAAAGCTTGAAAATATAGATATATCGCTTTTAACCTCTGTAAGCAAGGCTCTTTCTCAAAAAGATTTCGATAAGGCTTTGAGGGATATTTTAAAAATATTTTACTCTTTTTGGGGAGTGGAATACTCTTATATAGCTTTTTATGACAAAAGCACAAAAACTATAAGAATAAGAGAAGCTTTCGGTTTTAGTCAAAGTGTAAAGAAGATACTTTTTGAATCTGGAAAAGGAATAGTAGGAAATATATTTAAAAATAGCATACCTGTTGTAATAAAAGACCCAAGACACGACAAAGCTTTTTTGAACAAAACAAAAATCTTAGACAAAATAAAAGATGAAACCTTTGTGGGTGTACCTATAAAATCGGAAGACGAAACCATCGGAGTTTTTTGTATTTTTAAAAACCTAAACAGATACGAAGAACTCACAAGGGTAGTAGATATTATGCTTATAGTAAGCGCTATGATAGGTATGTCTTACAAACTTTTCGGGATTTTACAAGAAGAAAAAGCATCTTGGGAAGAACAAAGGCAGCTTTTAGCAAAAGAGTTTTCAGATACTTTTAGCATAGAAGGTTTTGTTGGAAAATCAGAAGCTATAACTATATTAAAAGATACTATACAAAAAATAGCAAAGACAGATAGCACGGTACTTTTGTTGGGGGAAAGTGGAGTAGGTAAAACGCTAATAGCAAAAGCAATTCATGCTTTGAGTGAAAGAAAAGATAAACCTTTTATATCTGTAAACTGTGCAGCAATACCAGAAACGCTTCTTGAAGCGGAGTTGTTTGGGTATGAAAAAGGAGCGTTTACAGGAGCTATTCACTCTAAGAAAGGCAAATTTGAACTGGCAAACGGAGGTACAATATTTTTAGATGAGATAGGCGAACTTCCGTTGCAATCTCAATCAAAGCTGTTAAAGGTTATACAGGAAAAAGAATTAGAAAAGCTTGGAGCTGAAAAGAGCATATTTGTAAATGTAAGAGTAATAGCATCCACCAACAAAGATTTGGCATCTATGGTGGCAAAGGGAGAGTTTAGAGAGGATTTATATTACAGGTTAAACGTAATACCTATAAGAGTGCCAGCTTTAAGGGAAAGAAAGGAAGATATACCGCTTTTAGTTAAACATTTTCTAGATAAATTCAACAAACATTATAAAAAGCATATAAACATAGAAAAAGAAGCTATGGAAGCTCTTATAAATTACAATTGGCCAGGCAACATAAGGGAACTTGAAAACCTTATAGAGCGTCTCGTTGTGATAAACAACAAAGATATTACAAAAGAAGATGTATTGTTGGCTACAAAGATAAATTCTGAGAAATCAAAAACTGATATACCAAGCATTATAGAAAGCACTGAAAAAGAAGCCATTAAAAAAGCTTTAGAAAGATGTGGTTATGTAAAGTCAAAAGCGGCAAAAATGCTTGGACTTACCTTAAGACAGTTAGACTACAGGATTAAAAAATACAACATACCTGTGGAAAGGCTTTGATATGAAACTTTTAAAAGATTACAGAGTGTTGTTTTTGATTTTAATTTTGCCTTACGTGTTTGTGTTAAATCTTCCTTACGTGGGAGAAGAGGCAAACTGGGTTATACCTTCTTTTGAGATGAGCTATTTCAAAGAGTACGTACTCCAGACAATATATAAAGTGCCTTACTATAGACCACCTCTTTTTAACTATCCAACAATAATATTTTCAAAGCTTTTAGGATGGGAATACGCCAAAGCTATACAGAGATTACAAACTATAACAATGACTATACTCACAGCTTTAAGCTTAAGATACGTGTTGAAAAGAGTTTACAAAGATGAAAAGCTTGGATGGTTTGGGGCTCTTATATACTTGAGCATGGGCGATGTAATGATTCACGATGGATGGCTTGGTTATGAAGACGGGGTTTATATAGGCTTTTCTTCTATGTCAATGTTGTTTACTATGCTTGGAGTGTACGAGGAGTCTTATTGGTTTTTGTTTTTAGGGTCTTTGTTGGCCACCGGTGGTTTTTTGACAAAAGCTCTTACTTCTTTTGTTTATTTTTATGCTACTCTTATAATATCATTTTATATATTAAAACCTAAAAAATTAAACATATACAAAACTGCGGTTATTAGTTTGGTAGTCCCGTTGTTTTTCTTGATACTGTGGTATGGTTTTGCTCCAAAATCAAGCGTTAGTGAGCATGGGATGTTGTGGGACATAATAAACAAGTTTAGATTTAAAGGTTTAATACCTTATTTAAAACAGTTTTTTGGTTATCCTGTTCAGTTTTGGTTAAACATGTCTTTAAACTCTTTGGTATTTTTGTATCTAGTTCTTAAAAAACAAATAGACGCTAATCTTGTTAAAACTGATAAATTTTTGCTAAATACTTGGATAGTGGGTATTGTAAATTTTATACCTTATTGGCTTCCGCCTTTTAGTGGTATAAGGTATGCCGCTCCTTTATACAGCATCTTTGCCGCTTGTTTTAGTGTTATGCTATATCCAAAGTTTAAAGATTTGATGTTAAAGTTTATATACTTTGCTATAGTTTTTAAGTTTATAGCTCTTGGTATAGCGTTCCCAATATACTATGGACATATAAGAGAAAACACCAACAAGATAGCAAGAGAGGTTTACAATCTTACCATAAAAAAAGGAATACCTTTATACTGCGATGATTTTGGGTGGGTTGGGTTTTCGGTGATAGCAAACATAGATGTAAAAATACATAAACCAATACTCTATCCACCAAAAAATCTAACTTACGGCTGTGTATTTACAGCAAACTTATCAAAGTACAAAGATTTTAAGATAGTAAGAAATTATCAAAACTCAGACTACCTTGTATGTAAACTCTAAAGGTATCTATCCACTACATACTTTGCTATTCTAACGCTTTCTGAAAAACCTCTGTCTTCAGGATAATAATAAGTAGTATCAAGGGCGTAAAAATCCTTTGCTATGTTTATAGGTGGGAGTTTGTAAAGATAAAGCGGTTCATATACTCCTTGAGCATTTTTATATATGTTTATACTAAAAGCCAGAAAATCTTCGTCTTTTAAATCTTTGTTTATCTTTTTAAGGTAAGTTTTGCAAAGGTCTTTGATAAAAGACTCATCTTTTGTTAAAAGCTCACTATCTTTTGAAATGTAAAAAGGGATATAGATTATATTTGATTTTATATCTTCTCTTAAGGCGCTGTAGTTTATAAGCCCTGGTATTTTTATCTCGTCATCGTTTATATTTATCCAAAAATGTCTTGAAAACGGTTTTCTTAGTTTTATAACCACACATATTACATCAAGATATGTAAAATCCTTATACTTAGAGGCTATGTTTTCATCTGTTATAATGTGCTGAAGTATATTGATAGGTATTGTGCTTATTGCCTTATCGTAGCTAAATATTTTACCTTTTACCTCTATTCCTTTGAAAGCGTTGTCTTGTATAAGGATTTTATCAACACCTTTGTTTAGATAAACGTTTGCCCCTTTTTTATGAAGCGATTTTTCTAAGCTATCTATTATGGTTTTTACACCTCCTTCAACATATCCAAGAGATTCTTTGAATATGCTATCCCTTGAAAGTCCCACTCTTTTTATTCTGTTCCATATCCAAGCCGCCGATACTTTAGTTTGATATTGGTGAAACTTTAAAGACAATAGCTTGTCCCACAACACGTTGTATGCTTTTTCTCCTATGATTGACTTTAACCAATCTATAGCGTATTTTCTGTCTAGGGTACTCCAATTTTTTAGTTTTGTACTATAAAAAGCTAAAAAACCATACCTTAACTTAGAAATTATATCAAGTCCATCAAATTTTAAAAGGCTTATAGGGTCTCCAAAAGGTTGAAGCTTGTGTTTATAATAAAATCCCATAGAGGTATTTTTCCATTTCAAAAGATGATATATCCCCAAATCTTTTAAAAGTTCAAACAGCGCTGTATCTGTTTTGCAAAAAAAGTGATAGTATTTTTCTATAATATCCCCTTCGAAATCAAACGAGGCACTCATACCTCCCAATACGTTATCTTTTTCGTATATATCCACACTATAGCCTTTTTTAACTGCGTAATAGCCTATTGCAAGACCCATAGGTCCGCCACCTATTATAGCTATTTTCATTAGATTAGAACTCCAACACCACTTTAGAATATATTGGGTGAGTAAAAGTCTCTTCAATGGCTTTTTCAAAAGGAGTAGGTTTTACGTTAAAAATACTCGGCCAATCTATAACCTCAAATATATCTCCTGCCACTAAGGCTTTTAACTGATCTACAGTAAAAGGCGGATCCGAGTCAAAAATCCCCCATATGTATAAAAGCGTATAAAAAAGCCAGTACGGAATATTTAGAATAACGGTTTTTGATTTTGTATATTTTTTCATCGCTTTTATTATATCTATGTAATAAACCTTTTCGATACCGGTAATATCGTAGATACCTTCTTTTCTTGTTTGAATACAATCTATTATGATGTTGCAAAAATCTTTTACATAAAGAGGTTGTCTTATGTATTTACCGTCTCCTGGTACTGGAAATATTGGTATTCTTTTCATAAACCTTGATAACCAACCAAGATGTTTTCTATCAAACCAGCCAAACATAAGGGTTGGTCTTAAGACAACATTTTTTATACCAGATTCTAAAATCATCTTTTCCTGTGCTTTTTTTGTTTCTGTATAGAAATCTTTTGCTATTGAGTTGACCACTGATGAGCTTATATGCACTATATATTCTATGTTATACTTTTTGCAGGCTTTTAAAACGTTTTCTGTAGATTTTATTGTATTTCTATAAAACGGCTCGTAAGTTTTTGCTCCTATCTGAGCCTGAAGCATCACCAATGCTTTAGCGCCTTCTATGTATCTTTCCCAATCACCTTCTTCCGATAAATCTCCGTAAATAGCCATTACATCTTCGTGAAGAGATTTTAATATATCTAAATTTTTTTTATGCTTATCTATAACGACTATATTTGAATACCCCGCTTCTTTAAGAAAGGCTACAAGATTTTGTCCCACAAGTCCGGCACCACCTGGAAGCACTATCTTTTTATCTTTTTCCATATGAAAATTATATCAACTTTCGTTTTTTATTATTACATTTATGGTTTGATATGGAATTTCAATATTTTCTTGATCAAATCTTTTCTTTATGGTTTTTATAAGCTCGTGTATTATAAGGTATTGATTTACAAACTCTTTTACTTTTACCACCAGACTTAAGTTAATGCCAGAAGCACCAAAAGAGCCGTATCTTACTATTGGTTCATAGGTTTTATCTGCACCGTCTACTTTGTTTATAACATCTTTTGCTATTTCTATGAGAAACTTTTCCACTCTATCTAGATCCTCTTTATACCCTACAGAAAAAGAAAACACCACCGCCATGTTTTCATAAGGAAGGTGATAGTTTGTAATAACAGAAGATGTGAGTTTTGAGTTTGGTACCACTATAACGTTTCCAGAAAGAGTCCTTATGTGGGTGGTACGCCAATATATATCTTCTACGTATCCTTCATATACATCAAACTTTATATAGTCTCCGACTCTTATATTTTTACTAACGAGTATATAAAAGCCAGATAAAAAGTTTGATAGCGTATCCTGAAGGGCAAGACCTATAACAACGGTACCAACTCCTAACGTAGTAATAAGAGGGCTTATGGAAAGTCCTATACTCTGGAATGCTATAAAAAGCCCAACGGTAGATATAAATATAACTATAGAAGCTTTTAAAATTGAAGACGGGACTTCTTGCGTTCGTGATTTTACATACAAAGAAATTAAGTCCCCAATTATGCTAGATAGTATGTAAAAACCAAGAAATACAAGTCCAAAAAGTATAATCCTATCAACAACAATATGTGCTTTCCTTGTAAGGTAGAGATAGTCAGAAGATATGTAAGCCCCCAAAAACGTACCCCATAACCCTATTAGAAAAGGGTTTGCAGATATTTTCTTTGTGGTTTTAAAGCTTTTAAGAACAGTATTTAGGGATATTGCTATTAAAAACCCTATACCAAAGAATAAAACACTATAAAAACCAAACACCACTAAACCGTATTCTTCTCTACTTTTAAAAATATGACCTAAAAACTCTAACCTTAGATGTCTAGTGATTGTTATTTTGTCCATACTAAAAATATACTATGGTGGTACCAGGTCCACCTTCTTTGGGATAGGCATCTCTGTAGAATACAACGTAAGAAGATGACGAAAGATAGTCTGTTACAGCTTTTTTAAGCACTCCAACACCGTGTATTATTTTCGCCATTTTTACTCCGCTTGCAAAAGCACTATCTAAAAACTTATCAAGTTTGCTTATGGCTTCTTCTATTGAAAGACCGGTTAAATTTATTTCAGGCATGCCGGCTTTCTTATTTTCAAACCGTTGTAAGCTTATGCTGGTGGTATGGGTTTTTGGTATTTTGGTGGTTTTTGAAAGATCTTTTAGCTTTATCCAAGCCTTTATATCACCAAACATGACTTGAGCTTTATCTTGTCTTATTTCCAACACTCTACCTTTTCCACCCATAAACTCTACCCAATCTCCTACTTCTATTTGCTGCTCTTCTTCTTTTTCAAACTTTCTCAACTCTTCTTGTTTTTGTTTTACAAAATCTTTTAAACTAGCTTTTTCTTTAAGACCAACCAAAAATTCCTGAGCCTCTTTCTTAAGTTGTTCCAAATAGTTTTGAGCCTCTTTTACAGCATGTTTCCACGCATCTTCCTTGGCTTTTTCCATTTCCTCTACGAGGGATTCATACTTTCTTTTCAAAAGCTCAAGCTCCTCTCTATGCTTTTCTAGTATTTCCATTTTGTCTTGGTATTCTCTGACAAGTGTATTTAGATTTTCCATTACACCTTGGTATTCCAAAGTGTTTTCTCCAAGAAGTTTTTGGGCTTCTAAAATAACTTCTTTTGGTATTCCAAACCTTTTGGCTACTTCTATACCCATGCTTTCTCCTATCGTACCGTAAAGCACTTTGTAAAGAGGTTTCAAGGTATCCCTATCAAACATCAACGTAGCCGGTTCGTAATAATCGGAATTTACCGCCCAAAGTTTTATGGGAGTATGATGAGTAGAAATCACTACAAAAGCGTTTATCTTCTTTATATAATCGAGAATTGCTATACCAAGAGCAGAACCCTCCAGTGGATCTGTACCAGCTCCTAACTCGTCCATCAGTATCAACGTCTTATCTGTTGAGTTTTGTAAAATTTCCGAGATGTTTTTTATGTGAGAAGAAAAAGTCGATAAAGATTGAGATATGTCTTGCTCATCACCTATATCTACGAAGATGTTGTCAAAAATAGGTAATTTGCTATTGTGTGAGGCGGGTATAGGTATAGCGTGTAAAAACATAACGTAGCTAAGACCAAGCGTTTTTAGGAAAACAGTTTTCCCGCCAGTGTTTGGCCCTGTAAGCACAAGCCCTTTTTTGTCTTTTAGAATTATGTCCACTGGAATAGGGTTTTGAGATAAGATGGTCATAATGGGGTTTCTTGCTTCTAAAAGCTCTATACAATCGCCAACAGAAGGTATTGAGCAATCGTATTCTATGCCAAAGGATGCCTTTGCCATCAAAACATCAATTTTTACAAGTGTATTGAAAGATTCTAAAAGTCTGTTTACTCTTTCCCTTATAAAGGAGGTAAGTTTTTTTAATACAAGATGTATTTGTTTTTCTTCCTCTGTTCTTAAAACCGTAAGCTTGTTGTTTAAATCTACCACTATCTGAGGTTCTAAATATGTGGTAAAACCAGAAGAAGAAACACCGTGCACTATTCCCACTATTCTTTTGACACTCTGGGTTTTCACCGGTACTACGTATCTATTTTGTCTTACTGTGATAAGCTTTTCAGAAAATAAAACATCGCTATCGGGTCTTTGAAAAAGAGCTTCTAGTTTCTCTGTGATAGTTTTTTCTACTTGCTTTATCTCTTTTCTTACCTCAAAAAGGTCTCTAGAGGCTTCTGATTTTACAACACCAGAACTGTCTATGGTTCTTTCTATCTCAGCCTCTAGCGTTTGAAACGTGCCTAAATCTTTCAGTATTTTGTTGAATACATCGCACCTATCCAAAGCATCCACTAAAAATTTTCTTACATCTCTTACAATTTTTAGAACTTTGTATATGCTAAGTATTTCGTCTATTCCTAAAACACTTTCTTCTATCATTGCTTTTTTGAGACTTTTAGAAATATCGTCAAAGCTATACAAAATGTTTTCTCTTTGTCTTAAAAGCTTCATAAAACATTCAACTAGCTTTTGTTCTTGTAAAAGTTCGCCTTTTGGAATAGGTTTCATATTCTCTATGTATTCTAGGCTAGCTACAGAGTGAGTTCTTATTTTGATATTTTCTTTTATTTTGTTAAACTCTAACTTTCTTATTTCATATTCTCTCATATTTAATATAATAACATCAAAAGAAGACTATATCCTAAAAGAAAAAACCGAAGGAACAGCTACAGTGTCAAATATGAAGCGATATAATCTTTTATTTCAAAATCTTTGCTTCTGTGTTTAAAAAACCTGGTGGTCCAAAAGTCTTATATTCAATTTTTGCGTTTGGACAATCGTATTGCCATATAGCCATCCTAAGAGGCTCTCTAAACAGCAGCTTCTTGGTGCAGTTTTCTGGATTTTGAACAAAGTAAGATATAGGAGCTAGGTTTCTTGGTGATCTTGCCACTACTTCTTTTACTATACCGTTTTCATCGGTCTTTATGTAGTAAGTAAAGCGCTTTCCTTTGACTACTTTAAAAGCTTGGTTATTTACAAATTTTTGCTCTACCGTACCGTTGTTTACACTTATAGGTTGTCCCAAAAATATATTCATAACTTCCTCCTTAAGGGTTGATTCCTATATATTGAACAAGACCTTGATTTGGAGATCCTGGACCAGCAAGCACCCAAGTAAATGTATGCCTTAACATTTCAGCTAAACCAAAATCCTCATCGCCAAATACACCACTTCCATTATCAATAGTATTGTCTAACATTATATTAAACATTGGCATATTTTGACAAAAACTGGTAGGAGGTTCTGTTGTAAAACTAGTGCCGTAAATATTTTGTGTAGAGTAAGATATAGTAAAGCCACCATTTACTATACCATTTGGCCATCCATAGTTAGCGCAAGCGTTTTCATCTGCACTTTGAGAAAAATTAGGTATCTCGGTTTGAAACACATCTGTACTAAGATTATTAAAGTTAGAGCCAGTATCAAAGAAAATAGTATCGCTAAAAGATGTACTGCTGGAAGGAAAGACCCCAATGGCTGATGGAAAGCCACCACTATAAGGTATAAGAGTATTGCTGTTGCCGTTGTAAACGCCAAAACTAAGCTGTCCTATGGGTGTATTACCTGATACATCAGCATAATAACCGTTCGATAAAGGATAAAAACTTAGAGTATAAGAGTTTATACCATATTCTTGTTCAAGATAGTATGGGTAAGAATATCCTATAAGTTGTGACCCTGAGGCATTATAACCCCAGTCCATTATATTAAGACCAGAATCTAAACCAAAATCTCCTTGTCTTTCTCCAGTGGTAGAGAAAGCGTTACTGCTGGTATTTACACCTATAGGCATTACTACACAAGTGTTGGTTATACTTGGATTAAGACATACTGTAGCACTTGCCATAATACCAGTGTCAGAAGTACCATCTCCAAAAGTATTGTAATACGTATAGCTTGTATAATCAGAAGAGGGAATATTAACAGCAGATTGGTTTACCACCAAACCAGATGCACCTGTATCAAGGAGAAGTTGAACAGGTTGACCATCTATGTAAACTGTAACAATTGGTATGTTTGGATACACATCAGTTGCTTGATATATATATGTAGAGAATGAACTCTGAGAGCTTGAGCTAACATTTGAATTTACTTTTACAGGCAAACGCTTTAGACCAAAAACAAAGCTAGAATATCCGTCTGCACCTACGTTAGAAGTACTTACATCTGTACCAGATATGTTTATAGCCAAATTCACACCTGATTGCCAAGCTCCAGGGCTAAGACCTTGACAGTAATTTGGCAATTGAGATAAATCTATATAATATTGACCTGGAGCTGTTTGAGTTAAAAGTGAGTTAAAACCATTTGGTGGTGAAGAACAAGATATCCCACTGTTAACTATGCTTATACTTGTTATAGTGGCATCTTGGGGCATACTTAGCATTACATAAGCTGCGTTTATAGCGTTGTTATCTGGTACCAATGCAGCAGGAACTACAAGTTGCACACTACCAGGCTGAGAACCACCGCTTGCTAAATAGGACGGTAACCTCTTTAAACCAACACCGTTTATAAGAGCATAGGCATCTGTGTTTACGTTAGAATTATTTACATCTGTACCAGATATGTTTATAGCCAAATTCACACCTGATTGCCAAGCTCCAGGGCTAAGACCTTGACAGTAATTTGGCAATTGAGATAAATCTATATAATATTGACCTGGAGCTGTTTGAGTTAAAAGTGAGTTAAAACCATTTGGTGGTGAAGAACAAGATATCCCACTGTTAACTATGCTTATACTTGTTATAGTGGCATCTTGGGGCATACTTAGCATTACATAAGCTGCGCCTATGGCGTGTTATCTGGAACCAATGCTTCTGGTATGTTTAATTGTACAGCGCTACCTAAAGATGGCAACCCAATTAAAGAAGAAGTGGCTAGCAAAGCCCCCAACAATATTTTAGAATTGACTTTTTTCATATCAACTTCCTCTATTTTGTTTTATTTTAAGCTCAATTTAGTGTAAAGTCAATAAATATAATTATAATTTATTCCGTGCTAAGCATATAGCCTCTTCCTCTTACCGTGAGTATAAGTTTTGGCGGCTTGTCTTCTAGCTTGTTTCTAATATTTTTTATATAAACATCCACTACGTTTGAATCGTAGTCGGAAGCTATGCCCCATACTTTGTTTAGCAACACTTCTCTTCTTATAGTTTTGTTTGGGTTTTGTGCCAACACTTTTAAAAGCTCAAACTCTTTTGGCGTAAGGTTTACGGCTTTTCCTTTATAAAACACCTTAAAATCTTTTAAATCCATCGTGAGGTCTTGCAACACTATCTTTTCTTCTTCAGCTTTGTTGTAACGCCTTAAAACGGTTTTTACCCTCATTATCAGTTCTTTAAAAGAAAAGGGTTTTGTTATATAATCGTCTGCCCCTGCTTCAAGGCCTTCTAACTTGTCTTCTAATTGAGATTTTGCTGTTAGCATAATAATTGGAATTTCACTTTGAAGTCTTAACTGCCTACACACTTTTACGCCGTCTATTTTTGGAATTACCACATCAAGGATTATGATGTCATAGCTGTTTGTTTTTGCTTTTTGAATAGCTTGAAAACCATCTTTTGCTATGTCTACTTCAAATCCTTCATGTCTGAATCCCTTTTCTAAAGTTTCTAGTAAAAGCTCATCATCTTCTACTATAAGAACTTTAAGACTCATAGGCTTATATGAGGTTCTAGACTAAACCAACTATCGCAAGAGCATTTTGGGGAATAATCTTTGAAACTTTTACCACAGTCTTTGCATCTCCATAGTTTTAGGTTTTTAAAAACGACGTTAAATCCATCTTTCTGAGATTGGTCTTGGTAAGCTTTTAAGAGAAAATCTACAACTTCATTGCCAGTGCTGGTATCTGCTAACACTTTTATCTTTTGAGGAGCTCCTATATGTATAAAGAATACGCTAAGCACATCTTTTGAAGCACTTTTTTCTATGTTTGTGCTCATCAAGTAAACGGCTTTTTCTGGCATCGAGCATCCCACCAACAAAACTTTATCCTGCAAGTTTAATTGGATTAAGTTATCTATTGCCTTTGAGGCATCTTTTGTTTTTTCTTGGGCTAAAAGCTCTGATATGTATAAAAATCCAGTAATCTCGTTCTTTGTGTTGTCAAAGGCGTCTTCTAGCTCATCTAAGCACTTTGTTTTATCTTCTATATTTAAGGCGTTTAAGCTCTTTATGGTGTTTAGTATATCTTTTTGGTATGGCTTTTCGGATCTAGGCGTTAATTTTAAAACTTGATTTTGAGCATCGTATGCCCCTTGGTAATCTTTTATATCAAAAAGTATATCTCTTTTTAGCTGAAAAGCCGGATACTTTTCTTCTAAGGTATCTAGGTTTCTTATAGCTTCTTGAGGGTTTTCACTTCTTAGAGATTTGGCCTTTTCAAATTCACTATACATATCTGTGTCGTAATTGGGTGTTTGTTTTAATATATTTGACAGTATAAAGTAAAGGGGTTTTATGTCTTTAATAGTGTCTAAGTTTGTTTTTGGCTTTTGGTATTTTGAAAAAAATGCAGTTTTTGATACGTTAAAAACATTTGATAGCTTTGAGCTTAGGCTTCTCTCCCTAAAAGAAAATATCAAAGTGGGTATTATAAAACCTATAAAACCAAAGCTAAGCAACAACACAAACAAAGGTACTTTAAAAGTATACGTTAGGAAGTACACGTTGACATCGTACATGTGCTGAGCTATAAACACTACAATGAATATTATCAAAAGCCCCAAAAATAGAATTTTTAGGATATTTACAAGCCTCATAAATTCACCTTCTCTGCATTTGACCAAAGCCAATCAAGATTGTAATACTCTCTAGCCTCTTTGGTTTGTATATGCACTATAACGTCTAGTAGATCTATCAATATCCATTGAGCATGTTCGTTTAAACCTTCTACGTGGTCTATGGTGATGCCTCTACTTTTTAGCTCTTTTTCCAAATGTTCTGCTAAAGCTTTTGCATGAACGCTTGAATTGGCGGTAGCTATTATAAAATAATCGGCTATATTCGTGTGTTTTCTAACGTCTAAAATCGATACATCTTCTGCTTTTTTATCTTCTAACAGCGTCTTTATGAGTTTAAGCTTATCCATTTGTCTTTTTTATTATTCTCTCCAATTTTGATACGTAAGGTGTCTCGCCAAACATTTTTTTATACTTTTCAAAGTATTCTAAACCTTCTTTTCTTGATTTTTTAGCTAAATCTTCCCATCTTTTTATCTGAAGTTTCCAGAATTTTATACGTTTTTCTATAAATGGTTTGTCTTGTGCTTTTGCGTGACGAAGCTTGTCTTCATCTTTTTTTAGCATATCTTTATACTTATCTTCGTACCTTTTAGCTTGTTTTGGTACTAGTAAAAGATTTTTTATTAGCCTGTAGTAGGTTTTTGTTTTGGATATATACTGCGTGTCGTTTATCAGCATGTCTTTGTAGCGTTCGGCAGCTGGATAGTAAAAACCGTAATCTTCGTAAAATTTTGCTATTAGTTCATCGTGTTTTGCTATTTTTTGTCTGGCTTTATCTATAAGGGCTCTTACATCAGAGTCGTAAGGGTTGTTTGGGTATTTGCTCAAAAATTCCTTTGCCAAGTCTATAGCTTTGTAAGTGTATGTTTGGTCTCTGTAAGCGTCCGGAGCTATTTTATAATAGCTTTTTATAAGCATGTAAGTAGCTTGAGGGGCTTCTGGAGAATTTGGATAATAGTATAGAAAGCTTTCAAGATATATGATGGCATTTGTATAATCATGGTCAAGATAATAGCTTTTAGCCAGCATAAACCTAGCCCTTTCTATTTGCTCTGGTGTAAGGTTTTCTAGATATTTTAAAGCTCTAGAGAGATTTTCTTCAGCAGAAGAGTAATCTCCGTTTGTAAAAGCTTCCGAGCCTTTGATATATCCTTTTATAGCCCTTTGCTCCCTTTCTTTTTGGGTTACTTTTGCACACGAGCTAACCATAAAAGAAGCTCCCAAAATCACCATAGAAAGAGCAAACACTTTAAAGTATTTTTTCATATAGATATTATACCACTCTAAAGCATTTTTTAAAAATCTAAAAGTTTCATAAAATACGCCTGTTTTTTTAAGCTTTTAAAAGCAAAAAACTAGTTTATACAAGCAAAGCTCAAAAGAGAAAGGTTGCCCATCTCAAAACCATCGTAGAGTAGCGTTGGTCTTTGACAAGCACCTATGAAGTAAAAAAGCGGTATAAAATGCTCTATAGTAGGATGAGCAATGTTGCCGTATCTATGATGTTTAAAGTTTTTTAGGCTTTTGATGTCGTGATTTAAAACTGCATTTTTTATAAAATCAGCAAACTCATAAGCCCATTCTTCTGTGGTATCTTTTATAAGCCCTAAGTTATGTATGGCACCGCCACTAAACACAACGCTGGCATCATCTTTAAAGTGTGATAGTTTTTCACCGAAGTCTATGTAAAAATCAAAATCTTGACCAATAGGTATACTAATTTGTACTATAGGTAAAGAGGCATCGCTAAGCATGTGATAAAGCAAAGCCCACGCCCCATGGTCTAAACCTCTTTCTATTTTCGTTAAGTGAAGCTTAGAAGATATGTTATCCACAATGTTTTTATCAGTAAAAGCTTTGTAGTCAATAGAATAAAGTTCTTTTGGAAAGCCGTAAAAATCGTATATGATAGGGTAAGGGTTCTCGCTTATCGTTGGTTCTTCTGTAAGCCAGTGCGAAGAGATCACTATGATGTATTTTGAAGATTTTAACCTTCTTTCTTGATTTTTTAACATATTTGTAAAATCGTTGCTTTTTAGTAAAAGCATGGGAGACCCATGCGATATAAAATATATCATGATAAAATAATAAGCTTCATAAAGCTGGTGGTATCTTTATAGGGTTGTTCATCTTTTTTTCTAATTCTGGGTCTGGAGCCACAGCGTAAACACCGTAACAGTATTTACCAAGGTCTACCATGCGACCTACTTTTATACCAACGTCTTCCAAAGCAAGTCCAAGCTCCCATTCAGAAGGCACTTCTTCTTTTGGTGGGCCTTTGTCTCTATCCTCTTTTTTCCATTCTACAATACTTATTAAACCACCTGGTTTTAGGACTCTTAAAAGCTCGGATAAAAACTCACCGGGATTTGTAAGTTCATGAAAGACAAAAGCCATATAGGCAAAATCTATTGTCTTATCTGGAAGAGGTATTTTATTTTCTTCAGATTGAAGCACTACTACGTTTTGAAGACAAAGCTTCTCTACTTTGTTTTTTGCATAATCCACTGCCGCTGGTTGAGAGTCTATAGCATATACTTTTCCTTCTGATCCTACCATCTTGCTAAGGTAAGGAAGATAAAACCCAGCTCCAGTACCCACGTCTAGCACTTTATAACCTGGTTTTAAACCAAACTGTTTTAGCGTTTTCTCTGGATCGAAGAGCTCTAGCCTCTCTTCGTTGTCAAGACGGTGTAAATGTTCTGGATTAAACTTGTGCATGAGCCACTCCTTTCTTAAGAAACAAAATCTGTTCGTTTGCTTTTTTCATAGCATACCTCAACGAGTCGTTAAAAGAGTTTCCTTCAACATAGTTCCCTGCTATAAAAACACCTTTGTTCATATTTTCTATATCCTTTATGGTGTTTATAAATCTTTCGTAACCTATGTTGTATTGAGGTATGGCTTTTTTCCATTTTTTGAAATAATATTTTTCAAAATACTCTATACCAAGAATTTGCTTTAACTCTTTCTTTACTTGTGAAATGATTTTTTCTTCTGGCCAATCTGCTACATCTTTTCTTCTCTCACCACCCACGTATATGGTTATCATGCTTTCACCTTCTTTGCACACATTAAACAAGTTGCTAGAAAACAAAGCTCCAAGCATTATGGTATTTTCTTTTCTTGGTATTAGAAATCCAAACCCTTTAGGCAAAGTGCTTTTTACAATAGCGCTTATTACAATTACAGGAGCATACTCTATCTCATCTAACTCAGCAGACATACTCCAAGTGAGGTTTCTAAGAAGATAAGATGCGCTGTAAGCTGGTGTGGCTATAAGGATAGATTTTGTTTGAATTTTTCCGCTTTTAGTATCTATAGTATAGATATCATCCTTTTTTGTAATTTTAAGCGCTACGTTTTCTAAAGATATGTCTATATCAGAGGCCATTTTTTCTAAAAATGTCAAAAGCCCACCTTCAAAAGATGTTATCTCACCTTGAGGGCCTAAAGCTTTTTTCTTAATAGCTCCTTTTATTATGGAACCGTATTCATCTTCCAACGCTTTCACCCTTCTAACAGCATATTTGGCAGATAATTCATCTGGGTTTCCAGCGTATATACCACATACGAAGGGCTCAACTATCTTATCTAAAAATTCCTTACCAAGACGCCTTGTTACAAAATCGCTTATACTTTCTTTAGAATCATCTTTTGGTGGTATAAAAGGTTCTCTTAAAAGCCTAATTTTACCAAATATGGAAAAAAAATCGCTGGTTAAAAACTCTAAAGGTGTAGCAGGCATCTTTTTTAGTTTTCCGTTCAAGTAAACATATCTTATATTTGCATGTTCTTTTGGTGGATGTAATGGTTTTAATTTCAATTCCTTAACAAAAGCCATAAGTTCTTCTTGTCCAAGAACAGATTGCACGCCAAGCTCTATGATGCGTCCATCTTCTCTCAGAGTATGGGTGGAACCCCCTATGTATGGTTCTTTCTCTATAACAAGAGGATCAAAACCAGCTTTTTTAAGCGTGTAAGCTGCTACTATTCCACTAACACCAGCACCTATTACAACAGCATCTTTCATTTAAAAGGTACCCCTGTTAAAGGAGATGAAGGAACTGCGTATGTTCTTTTTGGCATTCTACCCGCTAAATAAGATAATCTACCAGCTATCCACGCATGTTTCATAGCTTTTGCCATAAGTATGGGATTTTGTGCCTCTGCCAAAGCTGTGTTTGTTAATACTGCATCTGCCCCAAGCTCAAAAACAATAGGAATATCGGCGGCACTTCCTATGCCAGCATCTACTATAACAGGTACAGATACGGCCTCTTTTATAAACATAATGTTGTACTTATTTTGAACGCCAAGACCAGAACCTATCGGACTGGCAAGTGGCATCACCGCTACACAACCTATATCTTCAAGCTTTTTAGCTGATATAGGATCATCAAATATATATGGTAGTACCTTAAACCCTTCTTTTACAAGCACTTTAGCTGCTTCTAACGTTTGTTCCATATCCGGATATAGAGTTTTTTGATCTCCTATTACCTCTAACTTTATCCAATCTATGCCAGTGGCTTCTCTGGCTAACATAGCTGTGTTGATAGCGTCTTTTGCTGTATAACAACCTGCAGTGTTTGGAAGTATAAGATATTTGTTAGGGTCTATATAGTCTAAAAGATTTTCTTTTGTCCTATCTGTTATATTTACCCTTCTTACAGCTACCGTTATCACTTCGGCTCCTGAAGCCTCTAAAACTTCTTTGTTTTCCTGAAAGCTTTTAAACTTACCAGAACCTATGAATAGCCTAGACTTAAACTCTCTTCCAGCTATTACCAAAGGGTCAAAAGACATAAGATCTTCCATTTAACCGCCTCCTACTAACTCTATAATCTCAACACAATCGCCATCTTTTATAAAGATTTCCTGATATTTGGATTTTGGCACAATATCTTCGTTGATGGCAACAGCAAGACCCACAGGTCTTAGTTTGACTCCAAAAAACTCTATAAGCTCTAAAACGTTTATGGGCTTTTCAAAATCAAAATACTCACCATTTACCTTGATACGCACACTAAAAATTTAGTAAAAAAATCTATCTTATGTATGATGAAAACATTATTACATCGACAAACTCACCAGCGGGTATTTCATTGACACCCTTTGGCACCAGTATATAGCAATTAGCACTTCTAAAGTTAGTTAGCATGTGAGAACCTTGTTTTGGCAACGCTTCACAAAGAAGTTCTTGCTCTAAATTTAGAATACCTCTTAAAAACTCGAGTCTATCTGATGACTTTCTTTTTATTGGAGCTATAAGTTTTGCTTTTAAAAAGGGTTTTATGATATCTTTGTAACCCATCATCTTTTTGATAGCTGTTCTCACAAATATATCGAAGTTTATAACACAAGATACTGGATTTCCAGGAAGGCAAAAAAGCAGTTTATCACCTTTAGTAGCAAACATCATAGGTTTGCCCGGTTTTATTGCCACTTTGTTAAACTTTATATCAAACGAAGATTCTATAGCAGCTTCTTTTACAAAGTCTTTATCTCCCATGGAAGCCCCGCCGGTGGATATAAGTATGTCAAACTCGTCTATACGTTTTAAAGTGTTTTTTATTGCTTCTTTATCGTCTTTTATTATGCCTAAAAATGTTGGTTTTACACCCATGCTTTCCAACAAACCCATTATACTCACATGGTTTGAGCTTCTTATTTGAGCATCGCTGGTTTTCTCTTCTCCTATATCTAAGACTTCATCACCGGTTACAAAAATACCAACACTTGGAGTCCTAAACACGTCTAACGTTGCTATATTGTGAGAAGCCAAAATACCAAGTTCGTAGCCTCTTAGCACTTTGCCTGATTCTAACAATAAATCACCTTTTTTGATATCTTCGCCTATTCTTCTTATGTTTGATCCTTTTTCTTTATAAGCTAAAAACTCTACTTCGTCACCGTTTACCTTTGTAAGTTCAATTTCTACGACAGTGTCAGCACCTTTTGGTATGGGGGCGCCTGTGTATATCTTTACAGCTTCTCCTTTTTCAATAGGTATTGGTTCTTTGCCGGCCGATACTTCTCCAGCTATCTTTAGCTTTACTGGTAAAGCGTTTTTCAAAGGTAACAAGTCTTCATTTATTACCGCAAAACCATCCATCGCCGCGTTGTCAAAGCTTGGTATGTTTTCTTTGGCGTAGATGTCTTTGAAAAGCACTCTATTTAGCGCTTGGTATAAAAATATGCGCTCGCTGTCTAACGTCTTTGTATTGTTCAAAATGATTCTTAAAGCCTCTTCAAAATCTATCATAATTTTATTTTAGCATTGTTTTACCCTTTTCATGCAAATTTTATAAGCTTTTAGTATAATATACCAAATGAATTTTTTAAAAGAAATAAAAGAGTTAATAATCATAGTAATAGTGGTGATTTTTTTAAGAGCTTTTGTGGTAGAGGCTTTTAATATACCATCTGGTTCAATGAAACCAACCCTTGACGTCGGAGATTTTGTGCTTGTAAACAGACTTGCTTATGAAATATCACAGCCAAAAAGAGGGGACATAGTGGTTTTTAAGTGGCCGGTGAATCCTAATATAGATTTTATTAAAAGGATAATAGGTGTTCCAGGAGACCATATAGTAGTGAAAGGTCAAACTCTTTATATAAACGGTAAAGAAGTAAAATGGCAATTTGTTAAGCAAACCAATAGAAAGCTTATATACTATGAATATCTTCCGATAGGAAACGGAAAATTTAGAAAACATCTTATAGCCATTTACAAACATCCCTTTGTACCAAGAAGAAACGTAGATGTAGTAGTACCACCAGGAGATTATTTTGTGATGGGAGACAACAGAGATAATTCAGAGGACAGCAGGTATTGGGGTTTCGTACCAAGAAAAGACCTAATAGGCGATGCTTTTGTGATTTATTTCTCTGGCCATGTACCATCTCTTAGCACCGCTGAAAACAACCCTCTAATTGGTATAAGACAGCTTCTTTTAGCCATTATAAGCCCAAGGCTAGATAGAATAGGTATGCAGCTAATAAGAAGGTAAATTTAAATAATCATGTTGTAAACTTTCTCTTTTAAGATATTTTGATAGTTTTTAAGCTTTTCAAAAATATAATCGTATTTGATGGAAAGTATTCTTATGGCTAAAAGAGCAGCGTTGTGAGCGTTTCCAATGGCAACTGTTGCCACTGGTATACCTTTTGGCATTTGGACTATAGAGTAAAGAGAATCAACACCCATAAGATGTTTTGTTGGTATTGGAACCCCTATGACTGGAAGTGTGGTAATTGATGCTACCATACCGGGCAAATGAGCAGCTCCGCCAGCACCTGCTATTATCACTTCTATACCTCTTTCTTTTGCTGTTTTGGCATATTCATACATCAAATCTGGAGTCCTGTGAGCTGAAACTACCTTTTTCTCGTAAGGGACTTCAAATTCTTCCAATACCTTTGCTGCCTCTTCCATATATTCCCAATCCGACGAACTTCCCATTATTATGCCTATCATTCTACATATTATAACCCACTAAAATGCTATAATAAAAAGATGTTTAGCAAGAGAATTAAACTCTTAAAAGCTTATAAAACAGAGACGACACCTTGCAATATAAAGCTTTCTTCCAACGAAAACCCTTTTGATTTAGACGAGTCTATAAAGTTAGAGCTTCTAGATGTTATAAAAACTATAGAGTTTAACAGATACCCAGATCCGCATGCTACAAAGCTAAGGCAAACTTTGGCAAAGCTTTACGACGTAGAGCCAGAAAATATAATGGTTTGTAACGGCTCTGATGAAGCTATACAGTATCTTATGCTTGCTATAGGAGAACTTGATGAAGAGGTGCTGATACCAAAGCCAACGTTTCCAATGTATGAAGTTATAGCAAACGCATTTGGAAGACCTATAAGCGAGGTAAAGTTAGATAATAATTTTCAAATGGAAAAAAATGCTCTTCGAAAAGCCATTGAGAACAAACCTTCTTTGGCTTTTATATCAAATCCAAACAACCCTACCGGTAACTTGTTTGATGATGAGGATATAGCGTTTATAAGAAAGCATGCTTTTACGGTGATAGATGAGGCGTATTATGATTTTTGTGGTAAAACTTATATAAAAGATGCTATAAAGGATGAAAATATAGCGGTTATGAGAACTTTGTCCAAAATAGGTCTTGCGTCTTTGAGGGTTGGAGCTCTTATAGGCACAAAAGAGTTTATAAAAGAAATTTCTAAGCTAAAGATGCCTTTTAACGTATCGTCCACATCTCAAGCTATGGCAGATTACATTGTTTCAAACCACTTAGATAACATCAAAAGCCAAATAAAAGTTTTAATAGATGAAAGACATAGACTAAAAGAAGCTCTTTCTGAGATAGAAGGTGTAAAGGTCTATGACTCTTGTGCAAACTTTTTCCTGATAAAGGTAAAAGATGCAGATTATGTTCACAAAAGCCTTATACAAAAAGGTATTTTAACAAGAAATATATCTTACCTCCCAAACCTTGAAAACCATATAAGGATAAGCGTTGGTAAGAAAGAGGAAAACGACGCTCTTATAAAAGCTTTAAAAGAAATAGCTGTATGAGTGAGGAATGCCCAGTTAGTATAACGTTAAACATATTAAATGGGAAATGGAAACTTCTTATTATAAAGGAACTGCTTACAGGTAAAAAGCGCTTTTCGGAACTAAGAAAGTCCATGCCAGAGGTAACTCAGAAAATGCTCACCAAACAACTAAGAGAGTTAGAATCTTATGGTCTTATAGAAAGAAGAATATATCCTGAAATTCCACCTAAAGTAGAGTACTTCCTCACGCCTCTTGGAGAAAGTTTAAAACCTGTGTTAGATGTATTGCATCAATGGGGGGAAGAGTATATTAAAAACTATAAAAACTTTTGAAAACTTCTGATAAAATAATATAACTCTAGGAGAGGTGGCTGAGTGGCCGAAAGCGGGTGATTTGAAATCACTTGTGGGTTCACGCCCACCGGGGGTTCGAATCCCTCCCTCTCCGTTTAAATCCTTGAAAATCAATAATTTCTAGTTTGCGATTAAACAATACTTATTTTTTCTAATTTTAATAATCAAGTATAATATCCGTAGAATTAGGTTTAGAAAAGATACTATTTTTAATACAAGACAAAGGAACAAAAGCCTTGTTTTTACTAGAGGTGTACAAATCTTTAACATTGACTTTGAAGAGTTTAGAAGTATATTAACGAAGTTACCAGAAGAAGGTCATACAACCCCTTCTATTGAAGAATTTGAACGTCTCTTAGATAAGGTATAGATATAACGTTTGCAGTAAGATTAAATAAAATAAGCTATAGCTTTCCCCAAAATTATCAATAAATTTAATAGGTCAAATATATATTTAACAATATTGTTGAATATTATAACCTCTAGCCATTTTTTTAAACCTAAACTCCGGATAGCATATAAAACCTAAATAAATATGTTAGATAAAATGTAAATCTTGTTTTTGATATAATGTATAGGTTATGGAAAAGCTGGTTATAGTTGGTGCTCAATGGGGCGATGAAGGAAAAGGTAAGATAGTGGATTTACTATCAAAAGACTATGAAACGGCAGTAAGGTATCAAGGTGGAAACAATGCAGGTCATACTGTTATAGTAGATAGCAAAAAGTATATTCTTCATCTTATACCAACTGGTATACTTCATAAACATACGAAAGGTATGATAGCCCAAGGTATGGTAATAGATCTTGAAGTTTTGAGCAAAGAGATAAGAGATTTAGAATCACTTGATGTCCAAAATAGGCTTTTTATAAGTGATAAAGCACATATAATCCTTCCATATCATAAAATTTTGGATAGGCTTTTTGAAAAAAAATCAAACATAGGCACAACTTTAAAAGGCATAGGCCCTACGTATATGATGAAGTATGCTAGAAAGGGCATAAGGATGGCGGATTTGAAAGATGAAGATGTATTTTTCAATAGGCTTGAAGAAAATCTTGAGTTTACGAAAGAGCTATGCGAGAAAGTTTACAACGAGAGGTTTGAGCTAAACAAAGATAAAGTTGCAGAAGATATTTTTAGGCTTTTTAAACCTATAGAAAAAAATGTTCAAAATACTTTCAAAATTATACAAGCTTCAAAAAGTGTAATATTTGAAGGTGCTCAAGGAGTTATGCTGGATATAGATATAGGCACATACCCTTATGTAACCTCTTCCAATTCATCAACGCTTGGTCTTTCAAACGGTACAGGGCTTCACCCGAAATATTTTAGCGATGCTAAGTTTGTTGGCGTCTCAAAAGCTTACACTACAAGGGTAGGAGCTGGTCCTTTTCCTACAGAGCTAAAAGATGAGATAGGTGACGCTTTAAGAGATTTTGGGCATGAGTATGGTTCTACTACCGGAAGACCAAGAAGATGTGGATGGCTTGATTTAGTAGCTTTAAAATACGCTTGCGATACAAACGGCTTTGATGAAATAATAATTACAAAATTAGATGTGTTAGATAGCTTTGATGAGATAAAAGTTTGTATAGCTTACGAAAACTTTGATGATTTTCCATCTTCTTTGAAAGATATGGAAAACGTAAAGCCTATTTACAAGACATTGAAAGGTTGGAAAACCAATACAAAGGCGGCAAGAGATAAAAACAAACTTCCAAAAGAGGCTTTAAACTACATAATGTTTATAGAGGATTATCTAAATACAAAGGTATCAATGCTTTCTACTGGTCCAGCTAGGGAAGATTACTTATACCTATAGTATAAAATAGTTTTAGTTTTCATCAAATTTTCATCTTTTTTTTATTATATTAAAAACTATCAAAACTTTTATAGGAGGTAAGATCCATGAAGAAGTTCTTATCAATGCTTTTAGCAGGTATGTTTGCAGTATCACCAATGGTGATGGCAGCAGAAAAGAAGATGGAGCACAAACCAGTGCACAAGAAAATGGTGCACAAGAAGTGGCACAAAAGAGTAGTACACAAAAGATGGCACAAAAAGTGGCATAAAAAAGTAGCTCACAAAAAAGTAGAGCACAAGAAGTGATATAAGCGCTCAAATCTCAGCCCCGGTTTCGGGGCTTTTAAAAAATTAATTAATAAAAATCTCACCTACCCTACCCCCTCCTCTTTACATAAAAACTAATAGGTAATTATTTAAATATTAAGCTACCGTTTTTGAGCCTTGTTCAAACACTGTTATTACTTCTTTATTCTTTATGGTGTAGACGGCTCCTTTTGTTTTATCTATTATTATCACTCTTGTCCATTCGTTTAATACAAGTTCAAGGGCTTTTGGTACATCTTTGGCGGCTTCCATAACCTTCTCAATAGGAGCCTCTACAAACACGAGAAGCCTCATTGGTTCATGGTATGGTTTACCGTCCATGTATACTGTTTGATAGGGAAGACCTGTCCTTAAATCGCCGTAGTTTCCTGTCCAAACACCAACTTTCCCCACTACGTTGTGATATACCTTAGAGCCAGCTCCTAATTTTTCGTTATCTGTAGTGGAAAAATAGTATTCTAAGTTTATCCATTCGCCGATGAGATAAGGACCGGCCAATATGTTTTTCAATATAGAACTATCTTTGTCTATTTCCCAATCGTAGGATTGCATGAAAACCCTGTTTTTAAGTGCTAAGTTTTGAGTGCTAGAGCGCTTTCCTACGTAGGCTCCCATGTTTTTAGATAGTCCCCATTCTGGTCTTGTCTCGGACCAATCTATAGCTCTTATAAATATTTTGTCAGGGTTATCGGCGTAAGGTAACAGCTTTGCTCTTTCTTCTCTTGTTTTTTGAGAAGCCAATTTAAAATCTTCTAAGACCTTGTTTAAATATGCTCTATGAGTTTCTGGCACAAAATCCAAATCGTAAAGCTCTAACTCATCTGTGGTGGTATCGTGAATACCGGGTATAAACACAGTATCTTCTGGTATAAAAATGCCTTTTAGAGCAAGAGCTTCTTTAACATCTTTTTTATTTGCTATTCTGGCTAAGACTCTTACGTTTGCAAGACCGTTGTTTCCTCCACAGGCACCGCAATCGAGGGCGGACTCAAAAGGATTGTTGTCGGAGGTGCTTCCGTGTCCAAACAAAAATACAAACTTAGGAAAATCTTTGGTAAAACCTATGAGTTTTAAAAAGTTGTAAACCAAGCTGACTTGCTCTTCTAACGTATATCCTATCATAGATAGCTTTTGCTTTTGGAATTCGTAAGCTTCTTTTGTAACATTGTATTTAGTTTTTAAAAGCTCCAAAAATTTAGTATCAAAATAAGCTGTTTTTTCGTTTAATATAGCGTTTAGTATTTCAAGAGCCTCTTTGTATTTAAGATTTTTCTTGTATGTTTCATGATAGGCTTCTTGTATCTTTTCTATAAAAAACCTTTTTGTATACTCTTCAATCTCTTTTTCAGAAAGTTTGTCTATGGTAAAGGTAGTATCTGGTTTTTGAGCTTTTACATTCTTCATCAGCTTTTGGGTAAGTCCAGGAAAAAGCGTTTTACCAAACAAATTAATTCCAAAAAGCCATCCCATTGCCTCAACCATGAAAAATGGTGTATATGGGTTATTCTTAAGAGATTCCAAAATCTTCTTAAAAGTATAATTTATATTTTTCTTTTGTTCATATTCTTTATGGTTGTCCTTTGGAAGTTCCAAGACAATCTTCTCTGGTTTCATGATAACGGGACAAGAGTATATTTCATGTCCTTTGTCAAACTCTATAAAAGCTATGGGAGTACCAAAAAATCCAGCTACTCCGTAGGTGTTGTAATGTCCAAACCTCTCTAAATTTCTTCTTATGGCCTCTGACCTTACGTCTATACAAAATATCGCAGTAGCTAAATTTGATTTTAATTCTTTTTCTTTTGCCATTAAAAACTCTTTTGAAAGATCTTTTATGTAAGAGTCTTCCAAAGATACAAGCCATATATAACCCTCTTCCTCTTCTAAAAACTCAACAAGCTCAAGCAACGCTTTTAAGTTGTCTGAGTAAAAACTCATAGCATATATTACATTTTGAAGAAGAGATGCCCTTTGGATTTCTCTGTAGTTTAAGTACTCTTCAAAAATTGTTTTATAATCTTTGCCAAGTTCAATTTCGTCCAAAAACTTTGGATATAACATGTTTTTGGCTTTTAAAAGCTTTAAAACCACGTAGTAAGAATTTTTTGAAGCAAAATCTCTAAACTCGTCAAAGTTTTTTATTGGGGCTTTTTTGAGATATTTATGTTCAAAATAAAGCCTTACAGCAAGATACGCCATCATAGAAGATGGGTATTTGATCTGGAAGTAGTAGTCTTCGGATTCACTTCTATACTTTATAAAAGATGACCAACCAAAATCTTTAACAAAATGGTTTAATATATATCTTTCGATGTTGCTTGGATTTAAGAAGTTTATATGCTTTTCTACAAAAGATTCTTCATTAAGAGTTTCTTTTATACCTTCGTATAGTTTAAAAGCCTCAAACATACCCATTTCTCTTTCTGGCATAGACATGGTGGTTTGTCCTTCGTCTAAAAATCTTGCTACAAATTCCACTATCTCTTTTTCTATAATGTCCGTATAGTTTTTGTCAAAAACCGCGTCTACTATTTCGCAAAGAATCATATCTTCGCAAAGTTCTTCTATAAGCCCTAACACACCTCTTTGATAATATGTTGTCGATATTGTATCTTTGGTTTTAACATGTTTAAGTATATCTTCTTCCAAATCTTTTGGTACCTTTTTATACTCGTCTAAAGATGGGCTTATATCCACCATAAAAGTTTTTGCTTCTTGAAAATAATTTTCAAGTCCTATTTTTCTTAGTTCTTCCAACAAATTTTCTTCAAAAACATCCTTTTTGATAACACCATCTTTGTAAAGCTCTACATAGTAAGAAGAAGGCATATAGACTTTTGCTTTAAAAAGCTTTGAGGCTTTTTTAAGGCCTTCTCTAAAAGGCATATTCTCAAAACCCATAAGAGGATTTCTAGATATGAATGTGGTCATTGGCCAATAATAGGGAATAAGCTTCGCCGCGTTTTCAAAAGCTACTTTTATCATAACAACACCTCCATCAAGCTGTAAAAACCCACAATAGTCAGTACTAAAAACAAAACACTAAACACAAAAACATAGCCTTGTCCTATGTCTTTATAGTTTACCAATTGGTTTGGCTTACCAAACAAGGAGCTATTCAATATTCTAAAAGCCATGAAAAAGTTTGCAAAGAATAGCCAAAATACTATCAAATACCCATCTAATCCTAAATATGTTTTTACTATATTTGATGTTATTATCAAAGCGTTTGCAAAAGGAGGATAAAGGCCAAGGTTCATAAGAGAAAGTCTTAAAAATAAAGCAAGTTTTGGAGCTTTTAGTACTATACCGGTAATAGCGTCTATATTGGCGCTACCAAAGGTTTTATCCATATAATAGCCTACAAGGTAAAGAGAGAATGCACTGAAAACAAGAGAACCAAAGTAAAGTTCAAACATCCATTTATCTTTAAAGATAAAAAGCGCCACAACGTTTACAAATACAAAGTAGTAACTAAGTTTTATGAGATTTGAGGTTCTGTAAGATAAGAAAAACGTAAGCACCGATGTTATAAACGCCATAAGCTCAAGAGCTTTGTATATAATGCTTGTGGTTGTAGGGTCATCGAAGTGATAGGTAAAAAGTCCTATAAGCGGCAACCCTAAAAACAATGTGCTGTAGTTTTTGAAGTTTTTAACAACAAGATAGTAGGGTAAAATACCCATTAGTGCCAATGCTAAATAGTACATAAACATACCTCCTTATAAAAGCTTAAAATACCTTATTAGAATATCTGGCAAGAAAAATCCTCTAGAGAAGATTCTATAAAAAGTCCATTTTAGCTTTTCATACCTTGTACCAGAAGCATCTTTGTAAGATTGATAGTATATGATAGCCCAACCAAAGACTATAACACCTACAAGTAAAGCAAGCAAGACCAGAAGATAAGGTATAGATAGGTTAGCCGCTTTGTAAAACTCTACGTACTTAGGTCCATAAAGGTATTCTTCAAAGGTAGTACCCATAAACTCGTAGGTTAAAACTATAAATATAAAAGATACTATAAGACCTAAAATAGTCTTTAAAGATGTGTTTTTAGAAACCTTAAAAAACGACAGGAAAAGCTGGGCACTGGTAAGCCAACCAAAAGCTAAGAATATAATACCAGCTTGGAATTGAAATTGAACTCTATTTATGAAAAACTCTATAAGTGTAAAAAGCACTATAGGTATCACAGTAAATATAGCTACAATCTCACCTACGGTTTTTCTATTTTCCTCAGTTTCTTCCGAAAACAACTTGTAGGATAGATTTTTTGGTATGTTCGGGTCTTTTCTAGCAAGGTGTATGACGTTGCCAGACTCTAAAAACAAAGAAGCTTTAAATATACCGTGTACTATGAGGTGATATATTGCTACGCTAAAAGCTCCTATACCAGCTTCCATTATCATGTATCCCATTTGCCCTACTGTAGAATAGCCCAAAGAGCGTTTTATATCTGGCTTAGACAACATTACCACAGAAGCGGCTATAGCGGTTAATATGCCGAAGAAAAACGCGGTATTCAAAGCAATTGAGGAAGATAGATAAAGGTACGCTATTTTGTTTAGCAGTATACCACCAGCGTTTACTATACCAGCGTGCATTAAGGCTGAAACTGGAGTTGGAGCTTCTGAGGTGTAAGGAAGCCAAAAGTAAAATGGTATAATGGCAGATTTTGCCATTGCAGAAGCCACAAATAGAAGAGCTATCGTATTTACAACGCTATTGTGTTCTATGTTGGTCTGCCATATGTGATATAGCGTTTGTAAATCAAGCGTATGATATACTTTGTAAGTTAGTATTGTCCCCAACAAGAAAAAGAAATCTCCTATTCTATGCACTGTGATAGCCCAAGAGCCAAACCTTACTGCATCTTTTGACTCCACTCTAAAAGATATCAAGAAGTAAAGGCTAAGGCTCAATATTTGCCAAGCTATAAACATTATAATGAGGTTGTTTGCCATTATCATAAAGTATATGGAACTAAAAATAAAGTTTAGTATTATAAAAAACCTCTTATAACCTTTTTCGTCCCACATGTAGTTTGAAGCGTACTTTCTTATAACGAGCCCTATTATAGCTACGTAGGGTACCAGTATAGAAGCCAAATGATCAAACACCAATGTGTTGTAAAACCCTACTATCACTTTATGAAACATAAACTCGTAGGCGGTGCCTACCAGGCTTATTATGGCTATAAGCCCTGAAAAGAACATACTGATTCTTGGTATCGCCCTCTTATCATCCACAAAGGATATCAAAGCAGCAATAACAAGCGGAATAAATGGTATAGATACCACCATTTCCATAGACTTTACCTCCTTTTTGGTTTGTAAAAATCTATACCAGTGCGTTTTTTTGTCAATAGTTTAAATATGATATAGCACATTGTCATAACCTTCTTTTGCCCTTAAAATTAAGCAGCCCGCTTTTGATATAAAACATTCTTTATGATATATATCGTGTTATAATTGTAAAATCCAAAAACTTATTTTACAAAATATTTAACCTTTTTAAGTTAAACTGCCTTTGAAATAAACAAATTAACATCAAAAATAAAAACTAAAATGTAAAAAGTTAAAAATATTTTTAAACTAAGATATATGGTTTTAAACTATAATTAGAAATTTTGATATTATTTATAGGTGTAGGTTTTTATAAATTTGCTTTTATTCGCTCTAAGATTTTAAGATAGCCCTCTTTTAGGTCACCAAGGTCAAACCTAAATCTATCTTTGTCCAGCTTTTCGCCGGTTTTTTTGTCCCAAAGTCTGCAGCTGTCTGGAGATATTTCGTCTATTAATATTATCTCGCCGTCTTTTGTTTTGCCAAATTCCAGTTTGAAGTCTACGAGGATTATATCAAGCTGATCAAAAAAATCTTTTAAAACATCGTTTACCTTCAAAGCGGTTTGCTTCATGTATGTTATGTCTTCTTCGGTGGCAAGATTAAGAAGTTTTACGTGTTCTATGCATATGAGAGGGTCGTGGAGTTCGTCGGATTTGTAAAAAAGCTCTATCAAAGGTGGATTTAAAGCTGTGGCCTCCTTTATGCCAAGTCTTTTGGAAAGGCTTCCAGCAGCTATATTTCTTACTACCACCTCTACGTCTATGCGGGTTGCTTTTAAAACAAGCATAGAGTCTTCTGATAGTTTTTTTATAAAATGGGTTTTTATGTTTTTGGCTTTTAAAAGCTCAAAAATAAAGGATGTAATTTCTAAATTTATGTGTCCTTTACCAGCTATGTTATCCTTTTTTATTGCATCAAAAGCGGTAACGTCATCTTTAAATTTTATTATGTAAGTATCTTGGTCGTTTTCATAGACTATTTTAGCCTTGCCTTCATAGAGCTTGCTCATGATTCTAATGCTGATATTCTAAGAGAAGCTACGTTTGCGTAGTAACTTTTTGGAAATGCTTTTAATATCTCATTGTAAACTGTTATAGCCTTGACTTTGTCATTTAACTTTTCGTAAGACTCGGCTTCCAGCAGCAAGGCAGATGGTTTGTTGAATGCATTGTTTGGAATAGTGTTTAGTATGCTTATGGCTTGTTGATATTTACCTTCTTTGTATAGTCCGTAGGCTGCCCTTTCTTCGTATAAAAATTTAGCAGGCAACGTTTTTGCCTTAGATGATATATCTTGGGATAATGCAACGTCGTTCACAGGTAAGTTTGCTAACGTGGATATACCTATTTCATAAGACATTGCCAAGAGCGCCATTGGGCTTTTCTTATAATGAGTTGCCACAAATTGAGCTTGGTTTAAAGCTCCTTGATAATTTTTTTGTTGTAAAAGCTCATCTACTTTTGACAGTTGATAACTTGCAGCTTCGTTGTACTCTTTTTCATGCTTTTTAAGGAAATAAAAACCTGTTGCTATAAAAACTGCCGTCAAAACAAGCGATAACGCTGTATAGATCTTACTTTTGCTCATTGGATGCCAAAGCCTTGTTTAAAAGTTGCGTAACTCTTGAGACTCTTCTGGCCGCTTCGTTTTTGTGTATAGAACCTTTGGCGGCTGCGTGCTGTATCATGCTTACCACAAAAGGAAGTTTGGCTTTGGCAGTTTCAAAATCCTTAGCTTGTATTAGCTTCTTGAAGTTCCTTATAGCGGTTTTCATCCTTGATACGTGCAAAGCATTTATCTCTCTTCTTCTTTCATCTCTTCTAGCTCTTTTAGCAGCTTGTCTCTTGTTGGGCATCTAAAACCTCCTTTAAAAGTTAATATTATATTATAACAAACAATTTAGTCGTTGTCAAAAATAGCTTCTTCTTGTCCTATTTTATAATATGGATATTCCCAAGAAGAGTAATAATAAGGTGTATAAGCTTTAAACTCACCAGCACAGGTATCCACCGCTTTAAAAGTTGGTATGAGGTCTTCCAAAAGTTCTTCTATCTCTTTCTCTGTCTTGTTAAACTTTTTAGCTATTTCTTTATTTGAAAAGCCCAATATTTTCAATTCAAATATATAATCTTTATCAAAAGGTATATCTTGTTTGTAAGCCTCCACAAGTTCTTTTATCTGATGTAAAAACCATTTATCTATATGGCTTACTTCGTTTACTTTTTCGATGGATATACCTCTCATAAAGGCTTCTTTTATATAAAAAATACGTTCTGGTGTTGGTATCCTTATGTTTGTTAAAAGCTCATCGTAAGAGAGCGCTTCGTAATCTTTCATAAAAAGGTATGGATTATCGGTTTCTAAGCTTCTTATGGCTTTCATGAAAGCTTCCTTAAAAGTCCTTCCTATAGCCATCACTTCGCCTACTGATTTCATGGTAGTACCAAGAATTTTGCTTGATTCTTTAAACTTTGCAAAATCAAACCTTGGTATTTTTACTACAACATAGTCAATGCTTGGCTCAAAGCTTATAGGTGTATTTTTTGTAATGTCGTTTTTTATCTCATCAAGGGTATATCCAACCGCTAAAAGGGCAGCTACCTTTGCTATGGGAAAACCAGTTGCCTTAGAAGCCAAGGCTGAGCTTCTTGAAACTCTTGGATTCATTTCTATCACGTAAAAATTGTCGCTGTTTGGGTCTACTGCAAATTGTATGTTTGAACCTCCAGTATCAACCCCTATTTTTCTTATTATGGCAAGGCTTGCATCTCTTAACATCTGATATTGCTTATCGGTTAGCGTTTGGGCTGGCGCTACCGTTATAGAGTCACCGGTGTGTACACCCATAGGGTCAAAGTTTTCTATAGAACAAACTATAACGACGTTGTCTTTTGTATCTCTTATGACTTCAAGCTCAAACTCTTTCCATCCTATAAGAGATTTGTCTATAAGTACCTGATGTATAGGTGAAGCTTCTAAAGCAGCACTTAATTTTGAAGGAAACTCTTCTAAGTTGTAAACGATGGAACCACCCGTTCCCCCTAGCGTAAAAGCTGGTCTTAATATGGCTGGAAAACCTATATCTTTTATAAAAGCCATACCCTCTGAAAGAGAGTTTACTATTGCGTTTGGTGGTACTTTTAGACCTATCTCCTCCATAGCTTTTGCGAAAAGAGCTCTATCCTCACCTTTTTTTATAGCTTCGTAGTTGGCACCTATTATTCCTACACCATATTTTTCTAATATACCAGACTCATATAAATCCTTTGCTAAATTTAAAGCCGTTTGCCCTCCTAAGGTAGGTAGTAAGACATCTGGGCGTTCTTTTTTTATAATCTCTTCTAAAACCTCTATAGTCAATGGTTCTATGTAAGTCTTTGTAGCCAACTGTTCATCGGTCATTATAGTAGCTGGGTTTGAATTTACAAGCACTACTTCATAGCCTTCTCTCATAAGGGCTTTGCAAGCCTGAGTACCAGAATAATCGAATTCTGCTGCTTGGCCTATGATAATAGGTCCTGCTCCTAAGATTAGTATTCTTTTTATGTTGGTGTTTTTTGGCATAAAAATTATTATACTATAAACTGGCTAATTTAAATAGTTAATGTAGAATTTTAAAACAAGAAGTTAAGTGTTGATTAGGCTTTTTGTATATCCTTTGAAGTATTTTGCTTTTTGACGGCAAATCTACCTATAAATATAGATATTTCATACAGTGCAATAAGCGGTAAGGCCATCAGGATTTGAGTAGAAACATCTGGGGCTATCAAAGCCCCTATAAAAAATGCCACCACTATAAAATATTTTCTAAAAGCTTTTAACTGTTTTGTGGATATTATGCCGGCTCTTTGTAGCATAAAAAGAAAAATAGGCATTTCAAAGGCTATACCAAAACCAAGAAGCATTTTTAGCAAAAAGTTTATATATAGCTCTGCTGAAAGCATTGGTTTTGCCCTAAGCTGGCTAAAACCTATCCCTATTAGAAATTTTAAAGCCATTGGAAGCACTAAAAAATATGCAAAACTAGCCCCCATTACAAACAGCACCAAAGAAAAGAAAACCAAAGGAAAAACAAGCCTTTTTTCTTCTGGGTAAAGGGCAGGTTCTACGAATTTCCATATTTGATATAAGATAACGGGTATAGCTAGGATTATCCCTACTATTACAGATATCTCCATCATTATAAAAAGAGGTTCCGTTGGAGATAACGTTATAAGTTTCATGCCGGGATAATATACGTCTATTGGATATTTTAAAATCTCGAAAACATACTTGGCGTAGAAAAAGCTTATAGCAGAAAATATAAGTACAGCTGCTATAGATTTAAGTATTCTCTGTCTTAGTTCCTGAAGATGCTCCATCAGTGGAGCTTTCGGAAGTTCCTTCTCCATCTTTCTTTTCCTCGGTGTTAGTTTGTTCTTTTTCAAGCTCTAACACTTTTTTGTTTACATTTTCTATGTAAGCTTGCATTTTTATCTCGTCTATAAACTCTCTGGTTTTTCTAGTAAATTCTCCTAACTTTGTAGCCACATCCATCATCTTTTCAGGACCAAGCACTATATACGCTATAACTAGTATTATGATTATTTGCCCTAAGTCCATAACACTCTCTCTATAAGTTTACCAACAAGGATGCCACGGTCTAAAAACATCCAAAGTATTGCGCCAATAGACAAAAACGGTCCAAAGGGTATATAGTATTGCATATTCTTATTTTTAATTATGGTAGGTACACTTACTAAAAGCCCTACAACAGAACCAAAAAACATAGCACCAAGCACCATCCAGATACCGCCAAAAGACCCTATCATAGCTAAGAGTTTTATATCCCCTATACCAATACCTTCCATCTTCCTAACCTTAAGGTAAATATAGTATATTAAAAATGGAATTAAACCCCCAAATAAAATACCTATTATTGAGCTTTTTATATCAACAAAACCATAACCACTTAAAGAAAAAAGCAATCCAAATAAAATACCACCATAATTAAAGCTATCAAGAAGTATAAACCAATCTAAGTCTATAAAGGATTGTACTATGAGTATAGACCCAAATAAAATAGCTTCTATAGTTTTTACAGCATCTTTTATATTTAGCACAGATAAATTTGGGTTATTCTTTATGTAAAAAGCGTAAACACAAAGTAAAAAGTAAAAACCAGTAAGAGCTTCTACAATAGGGTATCTTACAGATATTTTGTTTTTGCAAGCGCTGCATTTACCTCTCAAGAAAATGTAAGATAGTATTGGTATATTCTCGTAAGGTTTTATCTTATGTCCACAATGAGGACATTTGGAATTTGGATAAACCACGGATTCACCCCTTGGAAGCCTATATATTAAAACGTTGAAAAGGCTTCCAAAGATGCTTCCAAGTATAAAAGATATAATCAAAACCAAAAATATCATATTTTAAGTATTCTTAATTTGGCTAAGACGTCTATCATAGCTTTTGAATAATATACGTTTGATAAGAAAGATGCTATAGTACCGATGGTAAGCGTAGTGGCAAACCCCTTTACCGGACCGCTACTAAACTGAAAAAGTATCAAAGCCGCCACCAAAAGCGTTGCGTGTGTATCGTAAACAGCGCTAAGCACTCTCTTATAACCATATTCTACGGCTTTTCTTAGCGTGTTGCCCCTTGCTATTTCTTCTTTTATGCGTTCAAATATGAGGACGTTTGAGTCTACCGCTATACCCATATTGAGTATGATACCTGCAATACCTGGTAATGTGAGTGTAGCTCCTAAAAGCACAAGACCAGCCCATAGGAGAAGTCCATTCATTATTATTGCTATAGTGGCTGTGACGCCAGCAGTTTTATACCTTGCTATTATCAAAAACACAACGAATAAAAACGACGCTAAGCCAGCATAGATACTTTGTTTTATAGCCGCTTTTCCCAAAGTAGGCCCTACCACGGCGTCTTGAAGTATGTGAAGCGTTGTAGGTAATGCGCCGGCTCTTAAAATAGCGGCCAAGTCTCTTACTTGATCTGGTGTAAAATTACCAGTTATCTGCCCTTGATCTGATATTCTTGAACGAATAACTGGAGCAGACATTACTCTGTTGTCAAGGACTATAGCAAGCCTTTTACCTATATGGCTTTGGGTAAAGTTACCAAATATCTCAGCACCTTTTGAATTTAGCTCAAAGCTAACAGCGGGGTTGTTAAAGCTATCAGTGCTTTCGTAAGCGGTTTTTAAATCAGCCCCTGTTATTATAGGTTTTTTCTTAACTAAATACCATTCATGTCCATCTTTTGATGGCAATATCTTTTCATCTGGTTTTAATTCTTTTTGTAAAGCATCCAAAGAAGGTGAAGCGTCCACCACTTCCATAAGTTCAAGTTGAGCGGTTTTCCCAAGGACTTTTTTGGCTCTTTCTAAATCCATAACACCTGGTAGCTCCACCATAACTTTTGAATTGCCTAACCTTGTAATTACTGGTTGTACTACGCCAAGTTGGTCTACCCTTCTTCTTAACACTTCCACCGTTTGGGTTATAACATTTTCTCTTATCTGACTAAGATAGATAGAGCTAAACGTAACTTTAACTTTAAGAGGTGATACTTTGGAAATATCTATTCTGTTTGTATAGTATTTCTTTAAAAGCTCATAAACTTTGCTGTAATCTGAAGCATTTAATAGGTCTATGTATATACCATTTTGGGAAGGTGTAACATCCAGCACGTTTATATGATTTTTCAAAAAAAGTTTTGATATATCAGAGGCCGTGTTTTCATACTCTTCTTTTATAACTTTGTCCACATCGGGAGCTAAGACCATGCTTATGCCCCCTTTTAAATCAAGACCAAGGTTTACAGGTTTAAAGGCTACCACCAACAAAGAACTTATTATGATAAAAGCCCCTATAAGGATGTTGATAAAAATATTCTTTGGCATACTTATCCTTTACACCCTAAGTCGATAACACCAAAACTGTCTGAACGTTTTCTATACAAAATTTTTATCTTACCATCTTTTGTATCCATAAAAGGTAAAAATACCATATGGTTTTCGGTTAGTTCTAAAATGGCATCTTCAACGCTCATAGGCTTTTCCACTGAAAAAGTTTCTTCTATTACAAATGTTTTGACCTCTTGCTCTTCTTCAAGTTGCTCTAATGGTATTTCTCTTATTTCTTCTTTTGTTTTTGAGCTTTTACGACGATAGTTAAGCCTTCTTTCTTTTAGCTTTAAAAGTTGACGCTCTATTTCATCTATCACTCTATCTATAGCAGTGTATACGTCTTTGTCTTCTTCCCAAGCGTGCACTGCACCACCGCCGTTGCTTTTTATGTATATGTCTATATCTACTCTGAAAATAGAAGTTTTGTTAATGTTGTCGTCGGTATGTTTTGCTCTGGCGCTTGATATTGTTACTACTACTTCTGTTTGGTCCTCACCTGTCTCTCTTAAAAGCCTCTTAAACTTTGACAGTTTTGTTTCTACAAAAGCCCTTAAGTGTTCTGTGATTTCAAAGTGTTTGCCGATAAACTCAATTTGCATAGCTTAACCTCCTTTAAAGTTGATAGTAATTGTACCACTTTCTACTGGTCCATTTATAGGTTCAAATCTAAACCTTCTTACGTAGTTTACCACTTCTCTATCCACATATGCTATACCACTCCTTTTAAGGATAATAACCCTCGTGACATAACCAGAAGGTGATACAAAAATCCTTAAAACCACTGGTGCTGGAAACTCACCAGCTCTTATGATAGGAGCGGGCGGTGCGTATATAAGCTTCCTAGAACCCTCATGAAGGTAAGATCCTCTTGAGCTTATGGTAGCGCTTAAATTTCCCACTTGTTTTATAGCTCCTTCTATATCTGTTTGGGCTTGTCTTCTTTGAGCTTCAATTTCTTTTTCCAAAGATGACAATACGCTGACGTTTTTTGGTGGTGCTTTCGGTGGGTGGTGTACTACAGGTATTTTAATATCCCCTTTTTTGAAAACTTGCTTTGGTCTTAAGGCACTTGTTTGTAAGTGATGAGCACCAACTGATGGTTTATAGCCTTTGGCTGGGCTTAAAGGCTTAGAATAACTTCTTTTCATATGAAATTTTTGAAGTTTTATAGGTTTGGGTGGAGTTGGTACTTCTTTTGGTGGATTTATTAGCTGCACGTTGACAGGCGGATTTTGATATTGACTTAGAAGTGGTCTCATGGTAAAAAGCATAGCTAAACCAGAAAACAAAAATATGTTTATCAGTATAGATACTAAAAAAAACGGTACTTCTTGCGTTTCTTGCTTTAAATCCATACTAAATATCTTAGCATATGATAGGTATCTAATTTATTAGTTTTGTTTATGCAAGCTTTCAATAAAATCTTCAAAATTAGAAAAAGAAGATTGTTTGAATTCTAAGTATTTGGTTTTTAACCAAAGCTGTATTATAAAGCTTTTGGCGTCTATGTAATCTCTGTTTAAGATGTTTTCTATGCCTTTTATACATGAAACTTTTGTATATTCCTTTTCTTCTTTGTTGCCAGCCTCTTTATTACAAAAATGTTCTAGTTCCTCTTTTTTGGCTTTTAAAAATAAAACATACAAAAACACTTCTTCAGAAGAATCTCCTATGCTTGGATAAAGAGATTTTATAAAAATAGGTTTAGATTCCATTAGGCTTTTGTATATATGTGATGTTGGTTCTATGCCAAGTTCTTCTATAACCTCTTTTTTTATAGTTTCTTCTATGGATTTTTCTAAATCGCTATTTTTTATAGCATCTATAAGACCTGCCACTATTTCTTCTGCTTCGTCCAAAATGGGATATCTAAACTGTTTTACGTTTAATTGATATATATCGTCAGAAAATACAAATACGCCGATTGCTACAGCTTTTTTGCGAAGTGTTATTGTGCCCCTGTATAGGTTTTCGAGTTTTACAAACACTTGAGCCCTTCCAAACTCTTTTCCAAAATATACGGCATCTTTCCCATATATTTTTATATATTGAAGTTTGTTTTTAGCTTTTAATCTATTTATCCAATCCCAAAAAATGTAGTTTGATTTGTCCAAAAATTTTTTTAACTTTTTATCCGAAAAGCCTATAAACTTTATCTTGTCTAAATCCATTTTATTGTTTTATTCTTGCGTCGGCACCAAGATAACCAGGTAGGCCAAAGGTTTGGTAAATAATTTTATATTTTGGAGTATCGTATTCCCATACTGACATTCTTAAAGGTATTCTAAACAAAAGCTTTGGTTTTATCTTAGAAGCCCCTTTTATGAATAAATCTGGTGATGGAAGGGTTTTATTTTTTAACGTGTATTCTTCGTAGCAAATATCTTTTTCATCAAAAAGAGCGTATATCTTAAAACCATATTTTTCTATTTCAAGAGCTCTTTTGGCCTTTGGCGTAATATTTTTGTCTACGCTCAAAATCTTTACATGTTTGTACTCTTTTAAAAATGTATCGTATGAATCACCTATATAACCAAAAGCCATTTTAAGTCCTATTGATATAAAAAGCCCTACAATAAGAAAGTTTTTCAAAACACCCTCCTCAACCTATCTAAAAAACTAGGCGCTTCTATCTCTTGAGAAGCTATTATTGGCATACTGTAAGTAGAATCTCCATAATTTATAACAAGTGTACCGATTACTTCGTTAGGTTTTATTGGGAATTTTATATCCTTTACAGGATAAAGAGAGTAAGTTATCTTCATGCCAGGGTAAACTACGGTGCTAAAATCCTGAGATGCCAAAATAGGAATCTCTTTTTTCATCCAAGGGACTTTGATAAAACCTATCTGTTGATTTTTTGATATAAGCTTTTTGGTAGATAGCTGAGTTTTTGTCATGTCTACAAGGGTTATGGCATCTTTTAAAGCCGTGATAAGAGGAGATTTGCCAGATGCTCCAAAGATTACTCCTAGTATATCTATGTTGCCTTGTTTTGAATCAAAGACAAAGTTTGCACCAGCTGGTAAAGAAGAACCAGTTTTTACGCCTACTATGTTGTCTTTTCCAAGGTCATAGTTAACGTTGTACTGTATGCCTGCTATAGGTAAATTTACCTGGGGCATAGCTACTATATGTCTAAAAGTTGGTATTTGCATGGCAAGCTGAGTTAGTTTAAATTGGTCTGGTGGTGTGCTAACAGTTCCAGCGCTAGCGCCTGATGGGTCTTCGTAACGCGTATCTTTTAGGCCAAGGCTTTGAGCAGTTTTATTCATTTTATCTACAAAAGCTTTTACGCTACCTGCATCCCATCTAGCCAGTATATATGCGAAGTTGTTGGCGGACGGTATCATAAGACCTTCTAGAAGTTGCCTTTCTGTAAGTTTTTCGCCCAAGGCTACTTTTACTACAGATTGGCCATCTTTTTTAAAAGCTTCATATTCGTTTACTTCTTTTTGGGTAACAGTAAGGGTAGGCCCATCTTGTCCTATTGAAAGAGGATGATCTTTTAAAATTATGTAAGCAGTCATTATTTTAGCTACGCTGGCCAATGGCCATTGACCTTGGTTTGGAGTTTTTGATATGATGCCGCTTTGTAGCGTGCCAATTACCCCATACCTTATATCTGTAGGCCATGAAATGTTGAAAGAACCTGGTATCTGTTGATCTTTTAAGGAAAGCTCCAACTGCGGCTTTGGCCAACCTTTAAAAAGTTGAAAACCGGCATAAAAAATAAATCCAAGCACCAACAACACAAGAAATCTTTTTAGATTCTTGTGCTTAGCATATCTATCGTCTTCGTTGTAGTACATATAGAAGTATTATAGCAAATCTTTATACGTTGGTTTTTTCCGATTTTAAAAGCATCAAAATAACAAAGCCAGATAAAAAACTTAACAGTCCAAAAACCTGGTCAAGCGTGATGTGATCAAATACAACACGGCTTATAGTGTAATATCCTACCGCCATATTTGAAAATCCGTAAAGTGTAAGAAAAATAGAAAACACCTCTCCCATGAACCTATTTTGTTTTTTTATAACATAAAATATTAGGCCTACACTCCATAATAAAAACAACGTACCGTAAATAAACTGCACTGGATAAAAGGGAATAGAAGGAGGAGCTATATCACCAAACTTATAAACCACATAAAAAAATGGAGACGCTTTCAAAAGGTGAAACCCAGGTGTAACGTCTACTGCCAAAGGCACAGGTCTTCCAAAACCAAAACCTACAAGACCTGCTGATATATAACCAAATCCAAGCATTAGAGAGCCTATTATAGAGGTTATATCCAAGGCTTTTAAAATAGGTATGTTGTAAAACCAAGCCACGGAAACAACTCCTAGTATAACACCTATTATAGTCCCGTAATAATCGATACCACCGTTCCATATTTGAAATACGCTTAAGACGTTTGGTATCTGGTCGTGATTTTTGATAATATAAGAAAGTCTTCCAAATAAAATACCAGAAAGTGCTCCCGCCAAAAATATATTTTCCGTCTGGGATTTTAATATGCCTACGTATTTAGAAATCTGCAACGACACAACGTAAGAGATGAAAAGGGAGATAGTTATCATCAGACCTAATGTTGATACGGCAAACTTGCTTATTCTTATGTAAAATGGCATCAGAGCTTTTTCCAAATGGTACCGGCCTTTGTATCTTCAAGCTTTATACCATTGTTTAGAAGCTCATCCCTTATAAAATCTGCTACCTTAAAATCTTTGTTTTCTTTTGCCAAGTTTCTAGCTTTTATTAAAATTTCTAAAAACTCTGTAGATATATTGACGCTTGAAGCTGGTTCTAACGTTTTTAGAGTGTTTTGTAAGGTGTTTTCTTCTAAAAGCCCAAAAATATCTTTTAAAGTTTGTTTTAAACTATTTGCCAAAAATAAATATCCTTCAAGCTCTTTAGGTGTAATATAGCCTATTTTAAAGCTCTCTGTTTTTGCTCTGTTTAACTCGGCTACAGCGTTAAAGACTTGAGCCATAGCCAACGATGTATTGAAATCTTCTGATAGGGCTTTGTAAAATTGCTCTTGGGTGCTTTTCTCCAGACTATAAAAATCTATGTCTACAGTAGGCTTTCCATCTTTTGCTATAGCTTTTAAAGGTTCTGTATCTTCTATGGCGCTTTTTAATCTTTCGTAAGCTTTTTTTGTTTCTTCCATCTTTTCAAAGGAAAAATCTAAAGGGCTTCTATAATGTGTAAACAATACTAAAAGCCTTAAAACGTCTGGATGGTACTTTGTGTATATCTCTTTTAAAGTGACAAAGTTTCCAAGAGATTTTGACATTTTTTTACCACCAACTGTAACAAGACCATTGTGCATCCAATATCTGGCAAAAGGTTTACCGGTAATACTTTCCGCTTGAGCAATCTCGTTTTCATGGTGAGGGAATACCAGATCTATACCACCTGCATGTATATCTATGGTTTCTCCAAGATGTTTAAATATCATAGCCACACATTCGGTGTGCCAACCTGGTCTTCCGTAAGACCAAGGGGATTCCCAGCCAGGTTCGTGGGATTTTGATGCTTTCCACAATGCAAAATCAAGGGGATTTCTTTTCTTTAAAGAAGGTTCAATTCTGGCTCCCGCTTCTAGTTCTTCTGGACTTCTTTTTGAAAGTTTACCGTAATCTTTAAAGCTATCTATTGAAAAATATACATCGCCATCACTTTCGTAAGCTTTGCCCAATTTGATAAGGTTGGAGATAAGTTCTATTATCTCTTTCATGTGTTCTGTAACTCTTGGTTCTACGTTGGCAGGTTTTACGTTTATGGCTTCCATGTCTAAATAGTATCTAGCTATATATCTGTTAGCAATACTCATGAAGTCTTTGTTTTCTTCGTTGGCTTTGTTTATAATCTTATCGTCTATATCTGTAAAATTTCTAACAAACTTCACCCTGTATCCGAGCTTTTCTAAGTATCTTCTAAAAACATCAAATACTATAAGACTTCTTCCATGACCTACGTGAGAATCATCGTATACGGTGACACCACAGGTGTATATGTTTACTTGAGGAGGGTTTATAGGTACAAACTCTTCTAACTCAGCACTAAGTGTATTATAAAGCACAAATCCCATATATCTATTTTAACCTAAAATTAAAACCTTAACTATGTTAAAATAAAAGTATGAAAAAAAAGAAATTGTTTTTTGCAAGCGGGTTGGCGATTCTTCTTAGCTCTTGTGCAGAACCAACACAACAAGGGCCAAATCCAATAACTATGCTTCAGCAACAGTATCAATATCAACAACAAGAAATCAACGAAATAAATAGAAGGCTAGATTCTTTGGATGAGTCTTTGGCAAAATTAAGGGTAAAACTTGGACTTTCTACATACAACAATATTACAAAAAACCTTGGATCTGAGTCTCAAACCCCACCTATGTCTTCTGAAGCACCAGCACCACCTTCAAGCATTAGCTCTTTACCAGCTATAACTCCTTCAAAAGGCATAAAAAATCTATCAAGCACCGTTACTATAATAAATTCTACGGCTCCTTCTGAAACTCAAAATTCATCTTCTAATTTGCAAGCCCTTGTCTCAAACATTCCCCAAAGCCCTCAAGAACTATACGGAATGGCTTACACAGCTTATCAATCTGGAGATTATCAAAAAGCTAAGAGTCTTTTCAAAGAGTTTATATTGAAAAATCCACATTCAAAACTTACAAACAACGCATACTATTGGTTAGGAATGACTGAAAAAGCCATGCATCATAACAACGAAGCTTTAGCTATACTCTTATCTTTGATAGATAAATGTAAAAAAGGTGAATTACCCTCTTGTGATAAAGCTCCTTCGGCGTATTTTTCTGCGGCTAACATATATAAAGAAATGGGACAAAAATCAGCGGCTATAAACCTATACAAGGAGCTTATAAAACTTTATCCAGATAGTATAGAAGCGGCTTTAGCAAGATCTGAATTAGAGATTCAATGAATAGAGAATATTATGGCATAATTGTAGGTCTTGGTACACTATTTTTCTTGTTGTCTTTTAAGTTTATAACGCTTTTAGGAGTGTGTGTACTAAGTTTTTTTGTAGCGAAAGAACTAAAAGACGTATCACATTCAAAAACAGCCGTATTTTTAGCGCCTTTTATCACGTTGTTAGGTCTTTACAATATAAGTTATGGGTTTTTGGCAATTTTCTTAACAGTTTTTTTAGAGCTTTTAACTAAAAAGGATTTAGAATCTTTTTATAAGAGCTTTTTTATATTAGTATTTAGCACAACGCTTCCAGAATATGTATATAAGGTTAAAACGATTGGAAATCGTTACATTTTTGGGCTTTTATTGGGGGTTTGGATACTTGATACAATGAGCTATTATGTAGGTAAGAATTTTGGTAAACGTAAATTGGCACCTGAGATTTCTCCAAATAAAACTATAGAAGGATTTATTGGTGGTTCTTTGTCATGTATTATATTTAATATATTTTATTTTGGTCTTTCAAAAGGTCTCATTGTAGGTATAACTATAAGTCTAGTTGGGGTATTTGGTGATCTTTTTAAAAGCCTAATAAAAAGACAATACAATGTTAAGGATTTTTCAAATGTGTTTGGTCCACACGGTGGTTTTTTAGATAGGTTTGACGCTCTTATGTTTAGCTCGTTGGTGTTTTATACAATAAATGCGCCCCGTTGACTTAGCACTCGCTATACTTTTTATTCAGATAATAGGTTTGGTTGGAGTTTATAGTTCTACATACACTACTTACGGTGTTCAATATGGACTTTTTATTAAACAACTTTTGTATATTGTCCTGAGTTGGATTATTATGTATGGCATAAGTAAGGTTAGGTTTTCTTCAGTTCTTTCTTTAGCTCCGTTGATATATGGTGTGAATCTTTTTCTTTTAATAGCGGTAATGTTTGTTGGTAAAACTATATACGGTGCAAAAAGATGGATAGGTATAGGTCCTTTTGGCATACAACCATCAGAGTTTATGAAAGCTTCCTTAATACTTATAGTAGATTATATAATCTATATGAGCCCTTATTTAAAAGCCCAAAAAATAGCTTATATACTCCTTAGTATAGGTATACCCTTTCTTATAATATATAAGCAGCCAGATTTAGGTTCTGCGGTGATAATGGTATTACCTATAATGTCTTTGGTATTTTTAGCAAAGTTTCCGAAAAATTTTTTCAAATACGCAATACCAATAGTGACTATAATTCCTATAGTAGCTTGGCATTTTATGAAGCAATACCAAAAAGAGCGAATACTGACGGTTTTAAACCCCAAAGCCTATTATGCCAAAGGTGGTTATCAACTTATTCAATCTATAATATCAATAGGCTCTGGTAAGATTTTTGGTAAAGGTTTTTTAAAAGGCACCCAATCCCACCTTCTATTTTTACCAGAAAGACACACCGACTTTATTTTTTCTGTTATAGCGGAAGAGTTTGGATTTGTAGTATCTGTGCTTATAATAATATTGTATTTGTATTTGGTTTTGAGGCTTTTAAGCATATCTTACTATCTGAGATTGTATACAGAAAAAATATACGTGGCGATGGTGGCAGCTTTTATCTTTTTTCATTCTACGATAAATTTAGCTATGGCTATGGGTCTTGTGCCGGTGGTAGGTATACCGCTTCCTTTCATTTCTTATGGGGGAAGCAACATAATGGTTAGTGCTATACTTCTTGGACTTTGCTTTTCAATAGTAAATAGCCATAGAGAGACCAAGTTTAGCCTTTTATCTCACGATAGTATTGTAAAGTATGATACTGGTGATTAAAATAGCAAATAAAATATAATTAATTTTTAACGCCTTATAAAATAATAAACTATAGAGCTGAAGAAAGTTATAAGTAACTTGACAGAACTATCAGATAAGAGTATAGATATTGTATACAACTGTATAGCTCTAGCTCAATCAATATAACTAAAATCATTTACAAGTAAGAAGAATTTTGCTATAATAAGGGAGTTATATGATGGTAGTCCCCATCGTCTAGCCTGGCCTAGGACACCGGCCTTTCACGCCGGCGACGCGGGTTCGAATCCCGCTGGGGATGCCATTTTTAATTAAATATATTAGAAAAAATCATTAAGTCTACATCTTAAAATCTTGAAAACAATGATAAAATGCCATTGACTTTTGAAATTTTAGTTAAATATTTTATTTATCTTATTTTTTGGAGGCTTTTATGAGAGAAGATTGGAGCCTAAGAAGCAACTGGACCAATAAAACACAAATGCACCTTGCAAGGCAAGGTATTATAAGCGAAGAAATGCGTTATGTGGCAAAGGTAGAAGGCCTTCACCCAGAGTTTGTACGCCAAGAGGTGGCAAGAGGCCGTATGATCATACCTGCAAATATAAACCACAGACACTTAAAACCTATGTGTATAGGCATAAATTCAAAAGTTAAAGTAAATGCAAATATAGGAAACTCAAAGCTTGCATCAGATATACCGCAAGAGATAGAGAAAGCAAAAATCTCAATCAAATACGGTGCAGATACAATAATGGATCTATCCACTGGTGAAGCTATAAAAGAAACTAGAGAAGCTATTATAAATGCGGTTGATGTGCCAATAGGTACAGTGCCAATATATGAAGCTTTTAAGATAGCAAAGAATAGGGTAAAAGACATTACAGAGGATCTTATTTTAGATGTAATAGAAGAACAAGCAAGACAAGGCGTTTCTTATATGACCATTCACGCTGGCGTGTTGAAGGAATTCATACCCCTTACTACTCATAGAGTTATGGGTATAGTATCAAGAGGCGGTGCCCTTATGGCACAATGGATGCTGGAGCATGGAAAGCAGAACCCTCTTTATACAAACTTTGATAAAATATGTGAAATATTTAAAAAATACGATGTATCTTTTTCTTTAGGAGATGGGCTAAGACCTGGAGCCATAGCAGATGCTTCAGATGAAGCTCAACTCTCAGAACTTATGGTGCTTGGAGAGCTCACAAAGAAAGCATGGGAGCACGATGTGCAGGTAATGGTGGAAGGGCCTGGGCATGTACCGATGAATCAAATAGAATTTAATATGAAAATCCAACAAAAATACTGTCATGAAGCACCATTTTACGTACTTGGTCCTTTAGTGATAGATGTGGCACCAGGTTATGATCATATAGCTTCTGCTATAGGTGCTGCAATGGCTGGTTGGTATGGTGCCGCTATGCTTTGCTATGTGACTCCAAAAGAACATCTCGGTTTGCCTAATCTAGAAGATGTAAAACAAGGTCTTATAGCTTACAAGATAGCTGCCCACGCCGCTGACGTAGCTAAAGGTTTACCAGGAGCTAGAGAATGGGACTTAGAAATGTCAAAAGCAAGATACGCTTTTGATTGGAATCGCCAATTTGAACTTGCTATAGACCCGGAAACTGCAAAAGCTTACCACGATGAGACACTTCCACAAGAAGGATACAAGACTGCAAAATTCTGTTCTATGTGTGGGCCTGAGTTTTGTTCTTACCGTATATCCCAAAACGTGCAAACAGACTTTGAAGAGCAACTGGCTGAAGGTACATGGCAAACTCCTTAACTACAACTTTTTTCGCAAGGAGCATGACCGGCTTTGCTCAGAAAACTGCTGAGGTAAATGGCTTTAGTATAGTTTTAACGTTAAAATCTGTAAATGGGAAGGGTCTTGATATATCTGTCAAGATTCCTTCTCAGGATTTTCAAACCTTAGAAACCTACATAAAAGATAGAATAAAAAGTTCTATTACAAGAGGTACCGTTTTAGTGTCCATAGATTTAAAACAAACAAAAGATATCAAAAATATTGATGTTGGATTTTTGGAAAATATAATAAAAGATTTAAAAGAAACCTGTCAGAGGCTTAACATAAGTCTAACGGACGATAAAATCTTTGATATTGCTATGGAAACCTACAAAACATCTCAAGAAAAAGACGAAGAAATAAAAGAGCGTATAAAAGATATCATTCTGACGCTTTTTGAGGAAACATTAAAGGACTTTATGGAATCCAAAGAAAGAGAGGGAGAATTTCTTATAAAAGATATAAAATCCCGTGTAGAGCTTTTAGAAGAATACTTGTTAAAAGCAAGGGAAAACTTTAAAGAATATGAAAACGCATCAAGGGAAAGAATTGTAGAAAAGGCTAAAAGCTTAAGCTTAGAAGATCAAAATCCACTGGTAATAAACGAACTTATGCTTTTACTTCAAAAGCTTGATATCTCTGAAGAACTATCTCGTATAGAAAATCATATTAACCACATGCTTGATATCATATTATCTGAGCAAGTAGAGAAGGGTAAGAAGATAGAATTTGTGGCTCAGGAACTTCATAGGGAGATTACCACAATGTCCAACAAAGTGCCAGAGCTATCTCGTATAGCGGTTAACATGAAGTACGAAACCGATAAAATAAAGCAACAATCCGCAAATTTAGAATAAAGGAGAAAATATGGAAAAGTTGGAGCTGCCAAAGGATATAAAAGATAAGATATTGGCTACATGCGTAAATAAAGTGCTTTGTCTTGAGGCTATGAAATATGTTTATCTTGTAAAAAAAGACGATGGAACTCTTGATGTGGCTGAAGAATTTGATAACATAGACTATCACGCCCTTTGGTTTGTAGTACTTTCTGTGGTAAACAAAGCAAGAAGGCTTTTAAAAGGAGAATCCATAGAGGATATTTGATGCCTTATACAATAAGGGTTAAGAAGAAGTTTAACGCTGCTCATTTTCTCACTTATTACAAAGGGGCTCCAGAACCCATTCATGGTCATACTTTTGGCATAGAGGTTTTTATAGAAGCAAAAAAGTTGGACAAAGGTGGTATAGGGGTTGATTTTGTAGAAATAGATCAATATCTTGATGAAATATTACCAGACTATAAGCTTTTAAACGATGTGTTTGATTTTTCACCAAGTGCCGAAAATTTAGCTAAATACTTCTTTGATATATTAAAAGCAAAATACAATGTTAAAAAGGTAGTAGTTTGGGAAACGGAAAGCTGTGGTGCCGAATATTACGAATAATTAACCAATCTTTGACTTCAAAGATTCTACCTTTTGTTTTAATCTTCCGGTCTTATCTCCTTTCCTATAGTCTATAGCCATATTAACGTATATTCTGTTAGAATCTTGTTGCATTGCCTCAAGCCCTTTCTTTATTATTTCAAGAAGCGGTTCTATCTCCGTGCTTTCTATCATAGTTGCCATAGGTGTTATTACATACTCAAGACCAGACTCGTGAATAATCTTAGATACCTTTGACACATATTGACTTAGGGATTCACCTTTATCCACTGGAAACATGCTTATGGAAAGTATGTAGCTCATTTTTTTACCTCCTTTGTTTTTGTGATTTTAGAATTTAAAAAAGTTCATTTTAAAAGCTATGATACAAAGCATTTATACCATATAATCTTTGAAGTCAAAATAGAAAAATCTTATCAGCTCATTCATATCTTTTTGCATAGGATAAAGAATCCTTTTTAGTTTTTCGTGCATATCGAATAGCGTATCTTGATTTTTGTTTACTTTTACCCATCTTGGCAATACTACGTATACGTAATAAAAAGCTATCTCTACATCTATAAAAGTATTCATCAAATCTTTTACTAACGTTCTGCAGTATTCAAATAAGTCTATATTCTGACAAGCGCTTAGTAGGTTTGGTATTGCGTAAGCTACATAATTTATAAGAAGGCTTTCGGTGGTATAAATATCTTTTTTTATCTTCTTAGACGCGTAAAAATACATTTTAGTCTCTTTCAACCTTTCTTTTACCTGTTCAGATTTTGCCACCTCTATAAAATCTACTATATAGCTATCTACACTTTGAACATATAAAGTAACATCGTTTAAAGAGCTTGAAAGCTTTAAAATATTTGACAAGACTATAAAGACCGCTTGTAAGAGAGCTTCATCTTGTTCGTACCTTTGTTTTAAATTTGGCAAAAGCGCGTCAAAATATTGCTTTACTTCTTCTGAGTATTCTTTGTAATTGTTTATGTGAAACAACACATAATAAGGTGCCACATGCTTGATAAAAGTTCTTACGGTTTCCTTATCACCATCTTTGTAAATATCTATGAAAGAGGCAAAATCTTGAATGGTGTTCATAGCAAAAACTTCTATGTCGTTTTTATATTTTATGTATATGTCTAAATATATACCGAATACATTTTCTAGAAATACAAGTATCTCCTGATTAACGATGTTTCTATAAAATTCAATTATGTTGGCAAATTTCACGAGGTCGTTTTTGACGTTTAGCTTTGTTAAGTTGTCTAGCATCACAGGTATCAAAAATCTTATTACGACAGAAGGAAGGGCATTGTCTATCAACTCCTGCCTATCTATAGCCTCCAAAATTTTCTCAAAATTACCCTTTGTTTTTGCTTTTGATAAAACAAATTCAAGCAATTTGATGATATGTTTCTTATTTTTTTGAGCTTCGCTTACATCAGGATCTAAAGATTTTAAAGAATTTGACTCTGCTTTTAAAAGCTTGGCAAAAACTACATATGCTCCACTCAAAAGCTCGTATAGATTTTTCATGCCATTTTTTGTTTTACCCCATTCTAAAAAAATCACATAAAAAAAGTCAACATCTTCTTTATCGTTTGGAGTCAATCCAAACTGTTTTATAAAACTAAGCGTTAATTTGTAGGCGTATTCTTGTTTTGATTCCATTTTAAACAGTTTTTTTATAAGGTTTATAAGCCAGTTCATAGGTATATCATATCAGATTTAATATATCCTCTTCAAACTTATTTAAAATGGCTTCTTTTGAGAACTTTCTTTTATATATCTCATAAGAGTATTTTTGAGCTTCTAAAAGCTTATTCTTATGTCTAAAAAAAAGGACAGCATCTTTTATGGTTTTTATATTGGTTGGGTTTACCAAAAAACCGTTTTTACCTTCTTCTATTGCTTCTTTTATACCACCTACAGTTGAACCCACAACGGCACAACCGTTGGCCAAAGCTTCTATAACCACCCTTGTCATGGCTTCATCGTACTTTGATAGTATCAAAACAACATCCGCAATCTGATAATAAGGGTAAACATCTTTTTTGAAGCCTACAAAATTTACATTTAAACCGTTTTCTTCTGAAAAAGCTTTTGCTTTGCTTAGCTCTTGACCATCTCCCACCACATAAAATTCAAACTCTTTATAGGGCTTTAGCTCTTTGGCAAGATGCAAAAACTCCCAAATACCTTTAGCCTCTATGACTTTTCCTACAAAAAGAACCTTTATCTTATCTGTACTTTGCTTATTAGGGTTTCCTTCTTCTACTACGTTGTAAAGCACTTTTAGTTTATCTTCTTTAACTCCTTTTGATAAAAGCTCTTGTTTTAGTTTTTCGCTCACTGTATAGACTATATCCATATTTGATAGTATTAGCCTTGTCACCAAAGGGTTTTTTAAATTCTCCATGTGTCTAAAAGCTATAACCTTTTTTCTTAAAAACTTTGATATAATAAGAGCTATTTCATACTCCTTAGCGTTGTTGGCTACTATGACATCCGGGTTTATTTCTTTTGTAAATTCGTATATTTTTTTAAAAGCTCTTAAATCAAAAGAATAGCGGGTGGTTACATAACATTTTTCAATATCGCTTGTGTTTTTGTCTACGTAGTTGTCTTTAGATAAACACAAGCTTACGTTAAAACCTCTTTGTTTTATAGCTTTTACAAAAGTTACGCTGTGAAGTTCTATTCCGCCAAAATTTGGGTTTTCATTGGTGGCTAACCATAGTATTTTTTTCATTTGGATAGCTTATCATATCTAAACAAATCCTTCAAAAACCTTTCTATTTTGTCTATAGTTCTTTTTAACTCTTCCCTTGTAAGAGGATAAGGCTCTTCCACAAGCCAAGTTTCTCGTCTTTTGTGGGATATTATGTAGGGACAGGTTTTATCCAGCTTGTCGCATATCATTATAAGCACATCTAACTCTTCATAAGGTATATCTTCCAATGCGTTGTTTTTAACGTTTGCTATGTTTAGTCCTTTTTCTTCTAAAAGCTTTAAGACGGTGGTTTCTATCTCTTTATCGGGTTCAAGGCTTGCTGAATATACCTCTGCCTTTAGACCAAGTTCTTTTAACATCTTCAAGGCTAAAGCTTGTGCTATAATGCTTCTATTAGAATGTTTATCGCATACAAAACCTATTTTCATATTATTATATTATATCGTTTTTTAGGTTTTTAAAAGTTTCGACATAGCTATTTCATCACAGGAAGGAAACTTTGAGCAATTTATACATTCACCCCATATTTTGTGAGGCAGCGTTTCTTTTTGTATAAGCTGAAAACCCATTCTTTTAAAAAAATCCACCTGATAAGTTAGGACAAATACAGTTTTTACATCGTATTCTTTAGCCTCTTTTAAACAAGCTTCCACCAATGCTTTTCCTATCCCCCTTTTTGTGTAGTTTTTTCCTACCGCTAAAGACTTTATCTCTGCCAAATCTTCCCATACAATATGAAGAGCGCAAACACCTATGATGTTATCATCTTCTGTTGCTACAAAAAAGTCCCTTATGTTTTCATATATAGAACTAAGGCTTCTTGGCAGTAAAACACCAGACTTAGCGTATTCGTTTATAAGCTCGTGTATGTATGGAGCCTCTTTTATTTTTGCTTTTCTAATATCCAATCCAAATACTCCTTTAAGACAACGGCGTTGTTATCATTTTCTCTTGAAGCGTATAAAAGTGTTATAGTGTTTTGTTTGGCTAATTCTAAAAGCTCTTTTATATCTTTTTTCTTAAGCTCTTCTATGTATTTTTTCTTAAAAGCCTCAAAATCTTTGCTTTCATGGTAAAACTTCCTAACTTCATCAGAAGGAGCTATACCTTTTAGCCATAAATCTATCTTATCTTTTTTTATACCTCTTGGCCAAAGTCTATCTACTAATATTCTTAATCCATCGGTTTCTTCTTTTGGTTCGTATACTCTTTTTGTTTTAATCATCTAAATATCTCTTGGAAGAACAAAAGCATGTGGTTCCAGGAGCGTTTATCGGCAAGCTCGTTGTAGGCGGTTCCTTTTGATTTATCGTTGCCCGCTGTTTTTTCTGTAAAAGAATGCACTGCGTCAGCATACATGATAATTTGATAATCAGCTTTTCTTGCGTTCATCTCTTTAATAAAAGCTTCTACTTGAGATATAGGCACAAAAGGATCATCTACTCCATGGCAAACCAATATTTTTGCTTTTATGGGATTTCTGCTAACATCTAACGTGGCAAGACCACCATGAAAGCTTACAACACCTTTTATATCTTCGTTTGCTCTTGCAAGCTCAAGAACAGCACTACCACCAAAGCAATAACCAATAGCCCCTATGTAATCATCTTTCACAAGCTCTACGCTTTTTATAGCATTTAGTGCATCTTTAAGCCTTTTTCTCAAAAGAAGGTAATTTTCTTTGTAATACGAAGAGAGTTTAGCTGCCTCTTCTTTATCTCTTGGCCTTACTCCTTTGCCGTAAACATCTACAGCAAGAGCTACGTAGCCAAGAGAAGCAAGCTTCTCACACCTTTCTTTTACAAAATCACCTACACCCATCCAATTTGGTACTACTAAAACCCCTGGCCTTTTTATATTAGAGCTTTCTTCGTAAGCCAGATAACCTTCACAGGTTAAATCATCTGAATAATATTCAAAATCTTTAGCTATCATATATATAAATATAATGCGTTTTCTTAAATATCAATTTCTAAGGAGTAGGATAGCAGGCATTTAAACAATTTGTCTCACAGCTTTGAGCTAAGCCTTGGCACTGATCTTTGCAGTAATCTTTGCATGAAATTGAAGGTGGCGGTGTTTGAGAAGTGTTTTGAGCGCTTGTGTTCTCTTTGCTTTGTTGCTTTGAAGAGCATCCTATCATTGTAAAAGCAAAAATACCCAAAAGAAAAATTTTCTTCTTCATAGATAATACATGATAACATATTTTCTAATTAGAAGAGGCCTTTTTGCATACCAGCATTCCCCCTTCGTGACCGACCACTACAAGCTTATCGCCTGCTTTTACGTCGTCTAAAACTTTTGCATGCCAGTCGGTTATACCTAAAATAGGATATGGAGATACCACTTCTATAGCCGTTTTTGCTTTAGCATCTTCTTTTGCGTAAACTTCCTTGCCAAGTATGGCGTTTTCTGGTTGAGAAGATTTTGGTGTTTTGACGCTTATCCACTGTTTTGAGATTTTACGAAGAAGCAATATATTTATAACGCTCACAACAAAAAATGTGATAAGTTGGGTTGTAAGCATTCTTTCGTAAGGTATTTTCGTAAAATATTCCACTAAAAGCCCAAAAACTCCAGTTGCAATGGCGCTGAGCCCTATAGGAAAAAATATCATTACAGGGTGCGCTAGTTCTAACAAAGAAAGCACTGTACCAAGCAGTATCCAAAGAAAAGGGCTCATTTGTCTATAAGGCCTTTTACGGCATCTATTATACTGTTTGGAAATATTATCAACTTAGAACTGTTTGAAGAAGCCAAATCTTTCATAGCCTCTATATAACGCTCCCCTAGTTGTAATAAACCAGCTGTTTCTCCTGATTCTTTCAAGGATTGCCCTATCATTGCTATGACGTCTGCTTGGGCTTGCCCTACCCTTTTTATAGCTTCTGCCCTATTGGTTTGTGCTATGAGATAACCTTCGGACTCTAAGCGTTGTTTTTCTCTGTTGGCTTCTGCTTGAAGGATAATAGCTCTTTTTTCTCTATCAGCTTGTATTTGTTTTTCCATAGCTTTTACTATGGTTTCTGGCGGAAGTATATCTCTTATTTCTACCCTTGTTATCACTATGCCCCATTCGCTTTCTATACCAGATAAGTTGTTTCTAAGCTTTGCGTTTATTTCATCTCTGTTGGATAGAGCATGTTCTAGCTCCATAGAACCTATTATGGCTCTTAGGTTTGTTTTGGCTAATTGTATTAACGACGCATCTATGTTTGTAATATTGTAAGTGGCGTTGTAGCTATCCACTACCCTGTAGAAAAAAACTGCATCTATTTGGACTATAGCGTTATCTTTTGTGATAACGGCTTGAGATGGTACATCCAAGAATTGCTCTCTTACGTTAACTTTGTTTCTAATGTAATCTATAAAAGGCATTATAAAAGCAAGGCCTGGTTTTAAAGTCCTATGGTATCTACCAAGTCTTTCTATAATCCACTCTTCTCCTTGTGGGACCGCCCTTATAGAAAATCTTACCAATAATAGCGCTATGATTACAATTGCAAGTACTATTATCAAATTTTTACCCTCCTTTACTTTAAAATAAAAGAGTTTGTGAAAAAGTCAATCGCTATTTTTTAAATTTTCTTCTTCATGTTCTACTTTGTATTGAAGTTCCAAAAACGCTTTCTTTAAATCCTCTGGTAAATCTTCGCGGTATTTTGCCTTGTAATATTCTTCGTAAAAATCTACAAGGCTGTCCCTTATTTTGTTTAAATCTGCTTCTATGTCTGGTTTTTCAAAAACATTTCTTCTTATCTCTAATATTTTGCTTGCTATATGTTCTGATTTTAGCTTTGATTCCAAAAGCCTAGTGTTTTCAATGGTATCATCTATAATCACTCTTACGTATCCTTTTACGTTTTCTATATCTTTTATATTTAAGCTTTTAGCATCAACTTTTAAAGTTTTAAGCTGGTTTTTTATACCTAATTTTATATTTTCTACTTTGTTGGTGGATTGTTGTTCTAAAACCACAAAGTTAAAATATTTTTCTTGGCCCTCTTCGTTGAAATCTATTTGAAAACAAGAACCTGTGTAATAGGCATCTGTAGTGGTGGATATCTTTTGATATCTATGCACATGCCCTAAGGCAACGTAGTCCAAAGTTTTTAGGTTGTTTATGTTGTCTAAATTTATTGCGTAATACTCACTTACGGAAGCTTCTCTTTCTGATTTTGTTATTTTTGCACTTTTTGCCATCATATGGGAAAGCAATATATTGAATGTGTTTTTTGGAGCTTTTGAGATAAGCGTGTTTATAAAAGTTTCTACTTTATGAGCGTATTCTGCAGTTGAGTTATCTTCCCAGAGCCTAGCTATAAACTTAGGAGAAATGTAGGGCACACATATTATATTGGTATCTTTTATTGTGATAACAAAATCATCCGGAGAGGGTCTTACAAACAAATGCATGTTGGCGTATTTGGCAAGGGTTTTGTAACCTTCAAAAAAAGCTTGTCCGTCGTGGTTTCCAGCTATCATAACCACTGGAATCTTTAAAGCGTTTAACTCCCTTACCATAAAATCAAATATGATTTTTGTGGCTTCTGCATCTGGGTTGTATTGATCGAAAATATCCCCTGCCATAAGAATAAAATCTACAGGCTCTTTTTTTACAAAATCTATCACCTGAGATATGGCGTATTCTGCATCGTCGTTTCTTGATTTGTTATGAAGAGTTTTCCCTGCATGTATGTCGCCTATGTGTAAAAACTTAGTCATCTGAGACCCCTAATCCTTGCAGTGTTTTTGTATCTTTCTACCTTAGAAATGTCTTCTTTTTGTTCTTCCATGAGTTTTATTTTTTCTAGGAGATGTTTGTCTACTATAGCTATAGCTTCGTCTATATCATCGGTAAGATGAATAAGAGATAAATCTTCCTCGTCGATGGTACCATGTTTTACTAGGGTATTTTTGTAAAAATCCACAAGACCTTCCCAAAATTCTTTACCGAAGAGAATAAGCGGAAATTTTGGACTTTTTTTAGTTTGTATTAGGGTAAGGGCTTCGGAGAGTTCGTCCATAGTACCAAATCCACCAGGAAAAACAAGATAGGCTATAGAGTATCTTATAAGCATAACTTTTCTTACAAAGAAGTATTCAAAGCTCATAGAGAGCGTCTGATATGGGTTTGGCTTTTGCTCTTTGGGAAGCTTTATATTTAAACCCACTGATATGACACCGGCGTCCTTAGCTCCTCTGTTGGCCGCTTCCATAATGCCTGGACCACCACCTGTTATAACGTTGTAACCGCCTTTTCCAAACTCGTAGCTAAGCTGATAAGCCTTTTTATAGTAAAAGTTGTTTTCGTCAAATCTGGCGCTTCCAAAAAACGTTACCGCTGGGCTTACATGGGATAGCGTATCAAACCCACTCACAAATTCGCTGAGTATCTTAAAGATACGCCATGTATCTCCTTCTTTTAACCTTAGCTCTTCCAATATTTGGTTGTTGTCAAACATAACTAAGTTTTAAGCTTTTAAAATCATCCAAAAGGCATTATTAAAGAAGCGTAATAAAAACCTTCTTCTTCAAGGTCTCCACAAGAAACTAGTATGCCGTTCATAGGGTCATCAGTAGATATGTTTATGTAGTCACAGGGAGCGTAGTCTACCGATTCTTTTAGATATCTTGCGTTTAGGTCTACACTAAAAGTTTCTCCTACGTAGTCTATATCTATCTCATCCCTTCCTTCTGTTAACTCTCTGTCTGAGGTTTCTCCTATCAAAATGTTGTCGGCAAAGGTAAGCTTTATAGGTATAACGGTACCATCCGCACTAAAAGAAAGCTTTCTTATCAAATCTCTCAAATCTTTACGCTGTATTTTGGCGTTTAACGGTCTTTCTACATTTTCTATATACATTTTGTAATCTGGAAATTCTCCTTCTAAAAGCCTGCTAAATAACGTCCAACCCATTGCCTTATCTTCAAAGATTAAAAACGAGCCACCGCTTTTATAGTAAATATTTACAAAAGATGCTTTGTTTACTATGGATTTTAATATTTTTACTGTTTTCCTCGGAATTGTAAAAGACACGTTGTTTAAAGTTATATTTTCGCTGGATTCCTCTTTGGGGTAGTATTTTTTGAAAACCGTAAGTCTATTACCGTCTGTGGCGGCGAACTCTACAAAAGGTCTCCCATCGTTGTTGTCAAGTATCATGTTTACGCCTGTAAGGGTGGGATTCATGGCATCTTCTTTTGCTACAGCGTAATCTGTCCTCTCCAAACCCTCTAAAAGCATAGAGCCAAGTATGTTGTTTGATATCATGTCGTCTTCTATCTCTGGAAAAGCTGGAAACTCAGAAGCTTCTGCCAACGTTAGCTTGAATTTACTCCTGCCGCTCTGTATTTGGACATAAGAGCTTTGTGTTGAAGTGTCGTTAACAAGAGTTAGCGTGAATGTAGCAGAAGAGAGACTTTTTACTATATCGCTTAGTTTCTTAGAATTTATACACAAGGTACAGCTAACTTCCGATTGTTCTGGTCTGCCTTCTATCTTTATATAGTTTTCTAAGTCTGTGGCTTTTACAAAATACTTAGAATGTTCTATCTCTATAAGGAAATTTGATAGTATCGGGAGTATAGATTTCGATTCTGTGGTATTCTTGGCTTTGGATACGATATCATCAAACTCTTTTTTATCAAAGGTTACGCTGCATTGGTTTTTCTCTAAATCCATAACATAATTATAGCATAATTATAGCATATTTAATTTTTTTACAAAAAATATTCTGGTATAATATTATCTTATGATATGGAGGCGTTATGTTAAAAGTTGATATAGTTACACCAAAGGGTGTTGTATACACAGAAGAAGTGGAATCTATAAATATACCAGCCTACGATGGTGAAATGGGTATATTGGAAAACCATATGTTGCTTTTAACTCAAATAAAGCCTGGTTTGGTTTACTTCAACAAAGATGATAAAAATGGTATAGCTGTAGGATATGGGTTTGCCGATATAACACCGGACAAAGTTATAATACTAACAGAAGAAGCTATTCCAGTAGGAAATATAGACCTTGAAGAATACAAAAAAGTTTTTGAAGAAGCCACTAGAAAATTATCTGATGCAAAAACTGCGGAAGAAATATCAGAATGGCAGAAAAAAAGAGAGATGGCAGAAACGTTTATGAACATAGCAAAAAATTTTAGTCCTAAAATAAAAGCTTAAGGAGCTAAAGGTGAGATTACCAGAAAGGTTGGTGGAAAGAATAATAAATAAGTTAGTATCTGAGCTTTTAACAAAAAAATATATAGAAGTAGAGGATGTAGATTATTTTAAAAAACAGTTGCTAGCAATATTTAAAGAAGCCGATGAAGAAGAAAAAAATTTAGATGAAAGAGCAAAAGAAATATTAAAAGATCAACTATCTTACATAGAAAAAGAGAATATAGATTATAGAACAGCCTATAGAACTATAAGAATGAAGCTGGCTGAGGAAATGAAAATAGAAACAAAACCTAGAGAACGCATGAATCAAATAACCAACAAAATAAGAGATCTTATTAAAAACGATCCAAACATAGAAATTTATGAAGATATACCAATGATAAGAAAAGTTATATCGTCTATCCTTATAGAAGCTGCCAAAGAGGAAGAAGAGATAGAGAAAGAAGTGCGTATGCGTATAAAAAATTATTCAAAGAAGATTGTAGAGGGAACATCGGAGTGGAATATTCTATATAAAAGGATATATCAAGATACTCTAAAGCAAAGAGGCCTTGCTTGATAGCAATTATAAAAAAAATTAATTTTTTTTTAATAAAATCTTAATACATAAAATATAAAATAAAGATTAAAATAATAATATAACTTTGTTTAGGAGGTATTTTACATGGCTGTAAAAGCAGACAGAACTCTAGATGCATCTGGCCTCAATTGTCCTTTACCGGTACTTAAAACCAAAAAAGAAATGGCAGAAATGTCGTCTGGTCAAATTTTGGAACTCATCACCACAGACCCGGGAGCAAAAGCAGATATACCAGCTTACTGTAAAAGAACTGGCGATGAACTATTAGAAACTGTGGAAGAAGGTGGAAAAATTATATTCTATCTGAAGAAAAAGTAAGGAGTTTACTATGGAAAGATTGGCTATAATAGCCACAAAAGGTACGTTAGATATGGCATATCCGCCGTTGATACTAGCATCGGTAGCTGCTTCAATGGGTTTAGAAACAGCCATATTCTTTACGTTTTACGGCTTAAATATAATACATAAGGAAAAAGTAAACCAGCTAAAGCTGGCTCCCGTTGGAAACCCGGCTATGCCTATGGCATTCCCACCGTCTATGGAAGAAAAGTTTCCTTTTCTTAAAAGCGTACCAAACTTTATACCAGGCCCTCCTCAGCTAATGGGTGTAATACCAGGGATGACAGATTTAATGACTGAAATGATGAAAAAGTCTATAAAAGAACATGGTGTTGCCTCTATACCAGAACTTCTTGAACTATGCAAAGAAGCCGATGTAAAAATGATACCTTGCCAAATGACTATGGATCTTTTCGGATACAAATACGAAGATTTAATAGATGGTCTGGAGCCTCCAGGCGGTGCTATGACGCTTTTTGACTTCATATTGGAAGCTGATAAGCCTATAACAATTTTTGTATAGGGCTTAAAGGATGGCACTGTCGGCAGCGTGCGGTTTTAGTGAAAAGCTTATAAGATTTTTATTATATTCTTATAAGCAAATCTTAATTGATTTTTTAAATTTTAGGATTAAACTTATTAAAGGAGAGATTTATGGCGGTACCTAACGGATTTGATAAGATTATTTTTTATATTTTAACTGTTCCATTTTTTGAAAGAGCTGATGCGGTGACTGGTGAGCTTATAAACCCTCAAGCGGGTGCACCTTTCTTCTTAGCTACCGCTGCTACTACAATGGACTTTGAAGTGGAGATGGTTATTACTTCAGAGGCTGGATTTTTGTTGATGAAAGACAATGCAAAAAAGGTTAAAGTAAGACCAGGTGTAGAGCAAACTGTGTATGATTTTATAAAAATGGCAAAAGAAGCAGGAGTAAAGGTATATCTTTGTGTACCATCTTTAGACTTGACGGAAGAATACAAAAGAGAGGATGTCAACACTGAGCTTTGCGATGGTATAATAGGTGGTGCTGCGTTCTTGGACAAAGTAATGAGTGGCGAGTACGCCGTTATAACCCTTTAAGGAGGTAATTGTTATGGATGGACACGCTTATGGATACAATCTTCCCATATCACAGAAAACCAAAGATGTACCATGGGAAGAGAAGGTTAGAATTGTAGAGGAAGTCAAGTCAGACTTTCGCTATCACGAATATATATTTGGGTGTTTAAACTGCGGTGTGTGTACCGCATCATGTCCATCAAATAGATTCTTTGATTATTCACCAAGAGAGATAGTTCAAAGATTTTTGGAAGATGACGTGGAAGTGCTTTATGACATGATGCACGAATACATATGGGCTTGTTCTCAGTGCTTTACCTGTTGGATAAGATGCCCATTTGTAAACAACCCAGGTGGTCTTGTGGCTATAATGAGAGAAGTGGCCGTTAGAAACGCCTTTGACGCAACTAAAGATCTTCTCAAACCATACGGTCGTGTGCTCTTGAAGGTTATGACCACTGGTAACCAGCTCTCAGCGGATATGCTTCAACCGGACTTCTTCCCAGACTGGGGTCCAAAGATGGCTGACAATATGGAAAACTTGAGAGCAAAGCGTATGGCTATACCGTTTGACGTAGGTAAAGCTGTAAAAACAGCTTGGGAAGTATCTCTTCAAACTGCCATAGAACTTTACAGCATTTGGAGAGAAACAGGTATATTTGATATGCTTGAAAAGATAGACCCCAACCTCTACAACGTTATTATGGATATGGTAGAAGAAAACGAAGAGCGTTGGGAAGACATGCAAGAAGAGTGATTTGTGCAATTTTTGGCATAGTGCCAAAAAAAATTTTTAGGAGGTTAGTTTTATGAGTTTACTTAGATATGACAAGACCAAATTTCCAATTCAAAACAACCATGCTCATTACGATGAAATATTTGAGCGCATGGAAGAATTGGAAGCAAAGGGTGAGATCCTTATACATAGAATCACTGAAGAACATAAACCCGTAGAGGTTTATACAAGAACTGGTCGTATAAAGACTGTGCCTACCAACAAACTATGGCATCATAAATCTTGCGGGCAATGTGGCAACATCCCTGGATATCCAGCTTCTATATTCTGGTTTATGAACAAGTTTGGATACGATTATCTAAACGAACCACACCAAACTTCTTGTACTGCATGGAACTACCATGGTTCTGGTACATCAAACCCTGTAGCATTGGCTGCTGTATGGCTAAGAAACATGCACCAAGCTTGGAAAACTGGTTATTATCCTTTAATTCACTGTGGCACATCTTTTGGTTCTTACAAAGAAACCAGAGAACAACTCATAATGAATAAAGAACTTAGAGATGCCGTAAGACCTATATTGAAGAAGCTTGGTAGATTAGGGCCAAATGGTGAATTGGTAATACCTCAGGAGGTAGTACATTATTCAGAATGGACACATGCAAACAGATACAAAATAAAAGAATTATACGAAAAAGAAGGTAAACCAAAAGGTATAGATGTATCAAATGTAAGAGTTGCTATACACAACGCTTGCCACGTTTGGAAAATGATAGCTGACGATTACGTATATGACCCAGAAATATATGGGGGCCAAAGACCAGCAGCATCTACTGCTGTTATAAAAGAGTTGGGAGCTACAGTTGCTGACTATTATACATGGTATGATTGCTGTGGTTTTGGATTTAGACATATATTGACAGAAAGGGAGTTTACCAGGTCTTTTGCTATAAACAGAAAGTTGAAGGTAATATATGAGGATGCTAAGGCAGATGTTATAGTTACTCACGATACCGGTTGTACTACAACTTTCGAAAAGAATCAATGGATAGGTAAAGCTCATGATATGTACTATCCGGTAGCTGTTATGTCAGATATTATGTTTTCAGCTTTAGCTTGTGGTGCACATCCGTACAAGATAGTCCAACTATACTGGAACTGCTCAAGTTATGAACCTCTCTTGGAAAAAATGGGTATAACAAACTGGAAAGAGCTAAGAAAAGAGTGGGAAGACACCGTAAAATATATAAACGAGCTAGATAAAGCAGGCAAACACGATGAGCTTCAAGAATTCTTTAAAACCTATGACTTATACGAACCATACAGCAGAACATCCGACGGCAAACCAAGGGCAAGTGCAACGGCTGATAAGGTATTGTTTAGATCTTAATAAACCTTAGGAGGTTATATATGTCTAAGAACGTGTTAGTAATAGGTGGCGGGCCTGCTGGTGTATCCGCAGCTAAAACTCTTGGTAAATTAGGTATATCTACCATCTTAGTGGAGAAGGAGCAAAAACTAGGTGGTAGACCAGTATTGGAAGATTACCATACCCTTATTCCAAGAAAGCTAAAACCATCACAAGTTTTAGGCCCTGTTATTGATGAAGTAACTAAGAACCCAAACGTTAAAGTCAAGTTAGGTACAGAAGTGGAAGCTTGTGAAGGTGCGCCTGGTAATTACAAGGTAAAGCTATCAAACGGTGAAACTGTAGAAGTTGGAGCTATAGTAGTGGCCACTGGCTTCCAACACTTTAATCCAAGAAGGAAGGGTGAGCTTGGTTATGGGCTTTTCCCAGATGTAATAACGAATCTTGAGTTAGAGCAAATGTTTTCTCGTCAAGGCAAGCTTTACAGACCATCCAACGGCCAACTCCCAAAGCGTGTAGCATTTGTATTTTGCGTTGGTTCAAGAGATAGACAGTTAGGCGTATCAAATGTACACTGCTGCAGGTACGGATGTGCTCTCTCTGGTTTACAAGGTACAGAGATAAGAGAACATTATCCAGATGTAGATGTATTTTGCTATTATATGGACGTTAGAACATACGGTACTTGGGAATACCCATTTTATTGGGCTCCTCAAGAAAAAGCCGGTGTTAGATACGTAAGAGGAAGAATAGCTGAAATAACCTTTAGACCGTCAGATGGAAGACTTGTGGTAAAACACGAAGATACCATAGTGCAAAGACCATCAGAAGTACCAATGGACTTGGTAGTCTTAGTGCTTGGAATGGAACCATCTGAAGGTACGAAGAAAGTCGCTAAGATACTAGGTTTGAACCAAGATCAAGATAGTAAATTCCTAATACCTTCTGATAATTCAGGTTCAAACATTATATCTAACAAAGAAGGTATTTTTATAGCAGGTGCTTGCAAAGGCCCTATAGATATAGAGTCCTCTATGTCTGAAGGTGAAGCGGCAGCTGCAGAAGCAATAGCTTTTATAGGAGCTAAGGTGAGTGTATAATGAGCAACATTAAACCAAATGAGGGGTTCAAAGCGGCCCCTCTTGATGACTTTTTAGTAAGGGATTATCTAATAAAAATATTAGGAGATGGAGAAGAGCTAGCGCAAGAGTTTTATTCTAGGGTTCTTGAGAAATCGAATCTTTTTAGAGAGACATTCTCAAAGGAGCGATTAGCCTCTATAGATAAGGATAAATTGCTTGATGTATTTTACAGAATGTACCCAGCTAGAAGATTCAGAAACAAGATAGTGGAAGAAACTGGTGTTAACAACCTCAAAAAAGCTATAAGCGATCTTTTATATTCCAAAGCGGATACCTGGGAGCAAAGAGTTAACGCTTTTACAGATGTAATAAGAGGTGTAAGTAAGAAAAACGCTAGGGATATCGCTGCAGAGATATTGCATTTTACATTTCCAGAAGATTATATACTTTTTACCTCTTGGATATGGGACCCTGAATCTGAAAGTGGAGCTATTGTGTTCTTAAAAGAAGAAGCCCCAGTAAATGGGCATGGCAGAGAGATGTATGGTTCTACTTACGAAGAATTTTATCAAACCTACGTTCAGGTTTACGAAAAGCTTTTGGAGTTCGGTATAAGAGTGAGAGGATTTTTGTTTGTAGATATCTTCCTAGCTATGATTTACGGTACTTACGTTGATTACATGACCTTATCTACAATGCATAGTGCTAAAGGGTTTTTCCCGCCTGCAGATTTTATTGCCAAACGTCTGCTGGGTGTTTTAAGAGATGATGAAGTAACTTTTACCTATTAATAGGAGGTTGTTATGGCTATTCATGAACGTGGCCTTGTAGAGCAAGAGCGTATAATAAAGAAAGATAGGATAGTTATAGACGGCGTTGATGCATCTGGAGACTGGAACCTTATAATACTTCCTCGCGTAATAGATGATTACGATTTGGATTTTGCCAAAGATATTATCAACCATCCCCAAGGGAAAACGATAAACCAGTGCTATCAATGTTCATACTGTACGGCTAGCTGTCCTGTGCATAACTATTGGGATGAGAAATATAACCCAAGACATTTCATATATTTAGCAAGATTAGGTATGCTAGATGAGTTGCAGAAAAGAGCAGATGTAATATGGAGATGCGTGTCTTGCCACAAATGTACACACAGATGTCCAAAAGGTGTTTTAGTAGAGGAAGTATTAAAGGTAATAGTAAATCAAATGTCAAAAAGAGGTCTTATAGAGGAGTATCCATCTAAGAAATTTGATAAATTCTTTACAGAAAGTGTTATAGAGTATGGACGTATAGAAGATGGAGAATTGTTGTTTGGATGGATGGAAAAACAGGGTTATTCTGTGATGAAAGACCCAATCCTCAAGAAGCCAATACCTTTTGCAGGTGGTTTGCCAGATTGGTTGAAAAGCTTAGCCATCAAACCGTTGAAAGGTATGAATATAGATTTCTTGATATTAAATGCCAAGCATATGCTGATACATCCAAGAACTCAAAACTGGAATAGATTCAAACAAGTTCTTGAAAGAGTTATAAAAGAAGAAGGCATAATGACTCATTAAAGGAGGTTTTACATGGGTGTTATAGGTAAAAATGTAGCTTACTACCCAGGTTGCTCATTAGAAGGCGCAGCTAGAGCTTACGATGTATCTTTAAGACTGGTAGCTAAAGATTTGGGCTTAGAGCTTGATTATTTAAAAGATTACAACTGTTGCGGAGCAATGGAATCAAAAAATGTAACGTTCTGGGGTACTATTTTAATGAACGCTAGAAATATGTCTTTGGCTAGAAAACAAGGACATGAAGTAATAGTGGCTCCTTGCAACGGTTGTTCTTTTTCGCTGCAAAGGGCTTGGTACTTCCTAACCACCGATAATTCCGTGCTTACTAAAACAAATGCTCTTTTAAGAGAAGGCGGTGTGGATCCTTTGGATGTAATACCTGAGACATATCACGCTTTAGAGTGGCTTTACGAAGAAGCTGGCCCAGAGAAAATAAAAGAGAGGACCAAGAAACCTTTAAAAGGTTTAAAGGTAGCCAATTACTACGGTTGTCTATATACAAGACCACACTTCTATGCTAGGACATATTCTCACTCTGGTGGTCAGGACTTAGATAAAGATAGACCCATGAGAAGAGCAACGGCTGATGATGATGAACATCCATTTTTTCAAAACAAGCTTTTAGAAGCAGCAGGAGCTACTAGTGTAGAGTTTGAACCTATGCATACTCAATGTTGCGGTGGTCCTCACTCCTTATCGGACGAGTCAGTGTCAGAAAAATTTGTGATGATGATATTGCAAAACGCTAAAAGAAATGGCGCTGATGTTATAGCTACCGAATGTCCACTTTGCCATGCTTCTTTGGAAATGTATAGGCATAGATTAATGTTGAAAGGTGTCCCAGATGTTGATGTACCAGCCGTTTATTTTACTCAACTCTTAGGTCTTGCATTGGGAAGAAGCGCCTCTGAAGTAAAGCTAAAAGACAATCTATCTGATCCATTGCCAGTGTTGAAAAGATACGGTTTGGCATGATATACTAAGTTGCCCCCATATTTCCTGGGGGCAATTTCAAGCTCTAGAGGTGTATAAGTATGGATTTACATGGTAATGTAGACGAAAATATAGTTGATCATAACGGTTGTTTGATACCAAAAGATCTGTATTACGATATAGAAAATCAAGTGTGGATTCGATTAGAGCCAGATGGTAATGTAACGTACGGTCTTACAGATGTAGGTCAAACTAGGTCTGGTAAACTTTTACATATACGCATAAAAGATGTTGGCAAGAAAATACCCAAAGGTAAACCAGTGGCATCGTTAGAGAGTGGTAAATGGGCTGGTCCTATACCTTGTATTGTAGAGGGTGAAGTAGTAAGAAGAAACGAAGAGTTGCTAGAGCAAGCGGATATAATAAATTACGATCCATACGGTAGAGGTTGGATAGTAACTTTAAAACCTGTAAATTTAGAGAGAGATTTAAAAGATTTGGTAACTGGTGAAGAAGCTGTTAGAAAAATGAAAGAATATATTGATAGAGAAGATATTATTTGTATGAGGTGTACATAGTATGGCGGCTTCTGACAAACATGTTATACTTTTAGTGTCTCAGTGGTGTGCTACATGTCCGGATGCAGATGCTCTTTATCAAAAGTTACAAGCTGAGCTTGGTTTCAAGTACGAAGTGCTAGATGTGGCTCAACCAGAAGGTAGGGCTTGGGCTAAAAAGTTAATAGTTAGAAGTGTTCCGTCTACGATCATAAACGGCAAGCTCACGTTTGTAGGAGTGCCCTCGGAAGAAGAGGTAAGGAAGGTGCTTAACTCATGATGGAAGCAGAAGGCCAAAAAGTATTAATACTAATGACAAGTGGTCCAAAAACACCTCATAGATGCGCTACACCGTTTTTTATAGGAGCTTTGATGGCTTCAAACGATGCAATAGTAGAGATATTTTTTAATATGGATGGTACAAATCTAATAAGAAAGGGTGTTCCAGAGTCTATATACCCTGGTGGAGATTCCTGTGTAGCGGGTCAAAAACCAAAATCAGTGTATGAATTTATGAAAGATGCTAAAGCTGCCGGTGTTAAACTTTATTCTTGTAAGCAAGCTATAGACTCGTCTGGTTTAAAAGAAGAGGAGCTAATACCGTTGTTAGATGGTGTGGTACCAGCTGGTGAATTTGCTCAAAAATCTTTAGAAGCTGACAAGGTAATAGTTTTTTAGGCTTTAAAAGTTAAACATTAATTTAGAAAATAATTTATTAAGGAGGTATATATGGCAGTAGTAAACGGGTGCAATATCCCAGAGGATTTACTTTACGACGTTGACGCAGAGGCTAACGCCTTCACATGGGCAAAAGACAACGGTGATGGCACTTTCACGGTAGGCCTCACTTCTGTAGCTGCAGCTATGGCTGGTAGATTGGTAGCCTATACGCCTAAAAAACCAGGTAAAGCTGTGGAAAGAAGAAAGTCAGTAGCTACCATAGAAAGTGGAAAATGGGTTGGTCCAGTACCATCTCCATTGAGCGGCGAAGTGGTAGAAATAAATGATGCAGTAAAAGCAAATCCTGCCTTAGCTAACGACGATCCATACGGTGCAGGTTGGATAGCAAAGATAAAACCTACCAATCCATCAGAGGTTTCGATGCTTCTTAAAGGCCCAGAAGCCGTAGAAAAGTTAGGTGCTATAGCAAAAGAAAAAGGTATTTCCTGCGGTTAATATAATCTATGCCCTACTCTTTTGGAGTAGGGTTTTTAAATTTAATTTAAAAATCAATTGTATGTGGTGTTTTAAATGAAGAAATTAGCTATTGTGTTGACGTCTGATGTAAATACAAGTGAATTGAAAGTAGAGATGAGCATGAGATTTGCTCTAAGAGCTTCCGAAGACCCAAGGTTTGATGTAAGGTTTTTCTTTTGGGCAGATGGAGTTAAAGTGCCAAGGCAAATAGAGAATATACCTCATTTAAAAGACTTGTTTTATAAGCTTTTAGAAAAAGGTATTGCTACAATGGCTTGTATAAACAACTCTACAAAGCTAGGAGAAAAAGAATACAACGAAGAAAAAGGTATAAACGTTTTGGCTATTGGACCAGAGCTTTTGGAGCTTATAGATCAAGGTGCTGAAATAATAACATTTTGAGGTTGACATTATGATAGATATAGAAATAAATGAAGCTTTTTTAGAAAAGCTAAAAACGGGTCTTAAAACAAAAGAAGAACATTTTGGAAGCAATATATTTTTTTATGGGCCGGGTTTCAAGCATTATGAAGTAGAAGATTTCAAGACTGTGCCGAAACCAAGATTTGTAGATATATCTATAACTGGGAAAAAATGCGAGTTGATGTGCGATCACTGCGCTTCTAAAATATTGCATCATATGATACCTGCTACTTCTCCTGAAGAGCTTATAAAGGTTTGTGAGGATTTAAAAGAAGCTGGCGTTGGAGGTATACTTATATCAGGAGGCTCAAACAAAGATAACGTAGTAGAACTTTACGATTACAAAGATGCAATGATATATGCCAAAAAGGAGCTAGGACTTACAGTAACCTGTCATGTTGGTCTTGTAGATGAAAGGCTCGCTAGGATACTAAAAGAAGCTGAGGTAGATGCTGTCCTTTTAGATATTATAGGCGAAGATGAAACAATTCATAAAGTTTATAAACTTCCCCATAAAAGCACCAAAGATTACGATGAATCTTTAAGACTTTTGAAAGAACACAGCCTTAAAATAGTGCCTCATATTATCATAGGTTTACATTATGGAAAGATCATAGGTGAGTTTAAGGCGGTAGATATGATATCAAAATACGATCCCGATGCTTTGGTGCTTGTAGTGGTTATGCCTTACTACGGAAACGCAAGATATCAGCTTATAAAACCTCCAAGTGCTGAAGAAGCTGCGGAGGTAATACTTTACGCCAGACAAAAGATGCCAAAAAACCCTATAATAATAGGATGCGCAAGACCAGCAGGAGAGTATCGCTTGGCTTTTGATACATACGCTATGTTAGCAGGAGCAAACGGTATAGCTTTCCCGGCAGAGGGCATAGTATCTCAAAGCGTGGAATTTGGTATGAAACCGCATATATCTCCAAACTGCTGTTCTACTGTGATATTTGATATTAGGGATTTTGTGAATGGCTGAAGTATTAGAGGTTTTAGATATCTCTAAAAGCCTGAAACTAATAACGCTAAAGAGTTTGTATCTTTCAAAAGCAAAGCCTGGTCAATTTTTTATCATGCAATATAAAGAAAAGCCGGAAAGAATACCTGTTTTTATCATGAGTGCTGATATAGAGCATAGTACTGTTTCTTTCTTGCTGCAGAAGTCTGATGACACGGTGGTGACTGAGGCTTTTGAAAATATAAAACCAGGGCAAAAGCTATATTACGTTGAAGGTCCAGCTGGAAAACCTTTCCCTCAGCTAGAATATAAGAATATACTCTTTGTTAGTATAAATTGGGGTTTTGCAGGTATATACAACGTTGCAAAACAACTAAGGCCAAAAAACAAAATAGAGCTTGCTTTCATAAATTCTGATGCTGTGCGTTTAGACGATTTAAAAAACTATACAGGTATATTTGATAACGTTTATGAGTTTGATAGTATAGAAGCTTTTAGCAAAATTGATAAACCATACGATGTTGTTGTAAGCGCTGGTTCTAACGATTTAGCTAAAGAGTTAGTTAGTGTTTATGAAGACAAAAATGTTTTATGCGCAGTCATAACCAGGATGCTTTGTACAGTAGGGCTTTGTTTGGCTTGTAGAATTCAGTATGATGGCAAGCTTAAACTACCTTGCGTAGAAGGACCTTGGCTTGAAGCCAACAAAATAGATTTTGATGATTTAAACAGAAGGCACCTTATTTTAAAAGAAGTGTTGGTGCGTTCTAGGAAGAGTTAAGCCATGAAAAAAATTAGGTATTACGATAGAAATCAAGAAGTTTTAATGCCAGCGGAAAAGCGTACAAAGACTTTTGAAGAGTACGCTCTTGGCTATACGATAAATTTAGCTATAGATGAGGCAAAGCGTTGTATACTTTGCAAAGATGCAGATAAGAGATGTATTAAAGGTTGTCCTATAAATGTAGACATACCAGGATTTATATCAAAGATAGCAGAAGGTAACATATTAGAAGCTTATAAGATAATCACCCAAACGGATATATTTCCATCAATATGCGGAAGGGTATGCCCTCAAGAAAGGCAATGTGAAGGTGCTTGTATATTGTACTTTGACACGGTAAGAAACAAGAGAAACAAAGGTTTGCCTGTTAATATAGGGGCTTTAGAAAAGTTTGTAGGGGATTTTGTAAGAATATCTGGTATAGAACCTTCGGTAGAGATAGAAGATAAAAAAGGATATAAAGTTGCAATTGTGGGTTCAGGACCGGCGTCGCTAGGATGTGCCTACGAACTTGCTAGAAAAGGCATAGATGTTGAGGTTTACGAGGCGCTTCCTAAGCTTGGCGGTGTTATGTTTTACGGTATTCCAAACGCAAGACTTGATAAATCTATATTAGAATATGAAATAAACAAGCTTAAAAAAATGGGCGTAAAATTTCATACTGGCATAGTAGTAGGAAGAAGCGTATCGCTTAAAGAACTAAAGGAAAGCTTCGATGCGGTGTTTATAGGCGTAGGTGCCGGTAGAGGAAACCTTGGTATAAAAGGAGATAACCTTATAAATGTATATTCTGCGATAGAATTTCTCATGAATATAGCTTTAGGTTGTCCAATGGCCGATATAAAAAAAGTAGCCATAATAGGTGGTGGATTTACAGCTGTAGATTGTGCTATAAGCGCCATAAGGTTTGGTATAGAAACCCACGTAGTTTATAGAAGGACTAGAGAAACTTCATCGGCTAGAGACGAAGAGTGGGACCATATTCAAGAAGAAGGCGCTATAATACATTGGCTTACACAACCAAAAGAAATAATAGGAGATGAAAACGGCCATGTAAAAGGTCTTCTTTGTGTAAAAATGGAGCTTGGCGAACCAGACGAATCAGGAAGACCTAGACCAGTTGAGGTGCCAAACTCAGAGTTTGTTATAGACTGCGATGCGGTAGTTTTAGCCATAGGCCAAAAACCAAACCCTATAGCCTTTGAAGAACTAAACTTAAAAACTACAAAATGGGGCACTCTTGAAGTAGACCAAAATTATATGTGTTCTATCGATGGTATATTTGCTTCTGGAGATGTGGTAAACGGCGGTGATACTGTAGTAAGAGCTTTAAAAGAGGGAAAAGAAGCGGCTAAGCATATTTACGATTATCTTATCAATAAATCCAGGAGGTCATAGCATGTCAAAAAAGAAAATTGTTGTAGGAATAGTAGCCTTAGGGGCTATATTTTTGCTTTTTAGAGCTTGCGGGTCATCACCTCAAGGGATATCTAGAGATTTAGTATCGGATTTTGTGGCTAATCTAAAAGACCATCATCCTATGAAAGCTATAAGAAAGCTTGACCCAAGCCTAAGGGAAAGTTTAGAAAACCAATTAAAATTGCCACTTGCTTTGGTACAGATGAAGCCATACGAAGCCTTAGGAGCTTCTTTAGAGGGTCAAATGTCTTTCGTAAAATCTTGGAAAATTAAAAATGTTTCAAAAATTTCAGACTCTGAGGTAAAGGTTGTGCTGGAAACCAAAGACAACGAGCATATGGAACGTGATATAACCTTTACTGTGTCAAAAGAGGATGACTCTTGGAAGATAACCAGTATAAGTTTTTAGCGTTTATTTATTGAAAGTACTTGTCTGGCAAACAGCTTACTTAGGGGATGTGGTATTGGCTACATCCCTTTTGCAAAATACCATTGATATTTTTGGCGAGTACAACGTAGGTTTTGTAGGAAGGCCTTTTATAAAAGATGTTTTATATGGGTATCCTATAGAGCTTTACCCTTACAACAGATCGTTGAAAGATTCTGTCAATATACTAAAAGCCATAAAAGGCTATGATGCTGTTTTGTCTTTGCATGTATCTTTTAGAAGTGCCTTAATGCTTTATTTGTCTGGTATTAAAAAGCGAATAGGTTTTGATAGGTCAGAGGGAAAATTTTTATATACAGACCTGATACCTTACAAAGAAAAAGGTATTCACGAGATAGAAAGAAATATAAAACTTTTGGAGCTTTTAACGTCTAAAAAATTAAATCCAAAACCACCCAAGCTATATGTTGAAGAAAAAACAAAGGATGCTGTTAAAAAAAAGTTTAGCTTGCCACATCCTTTTATAGCAATATCCCCTATATCAAATTTTTTCTTAAAAACCTGGAAACAAGAGCACTTTGTAAAGCTATCAAAATCTCTTGATAAACCTGTAGTTATATTATCTGATAAACGTTTAAAGGCTTTTGACAATATAAAAAATGTTTTAAACTTATCAGGACTCACATCTTTAAAAGAGTTTTTAGCCGTTATTAGTCTTTCTTCTCTTGTGATTGCAAACGATTCTTCTTCCGTTCATATAGCAAACGCCTTTGGTATAAAAGCTATTTCAATATATTGTGCTACTTCGGCTTCTTACGGGTTTTATCCCACAAACGGGTTTTATTTAGAGCCTAAGTTGTATTGTCATCCTTGTTCTATAAATCCTAAAAGCTGCAAAACAAAAACCTACCAATGCCTTGATTTTGTGAAACCAGAAGATGTGTTAGAGAAGGTGAAGACTATTCATGATTTATTCATTTAGATGTGGTATAATGGCATTTAATATTTAGGAGGATTTATTATGTATAAAAAGTTGTTGCTGTCTATAGGTGCTTTTGGTATGATGATAAGTGGTGCTTATGCAAAGGACTCTTGTCCATCAAAAACAGAGGTTAAAAGCATATTGAAAAATTTCAATCTACCACCTTCTATAAAAATAGAAGATGTATATCCATCCAAAAGGCTTAACGGTTTTTGTGAAGTTGTGTTTAAAGTATCTCCGTTAAACGCTCAATACTTTTTTGTAAGCAAAAACGGAAACTATATAATACAGGGTCAAGTGATAGATGTAAAGCATAAGTCTTTGGTAGCTCCGGATCTATCTAAGTACGAAAAATTATCAAAACATCAACTAAAAGAGTTAGAAAATCATGTTGATTTTGTATACAACGGTAAAAACGCCAAAAACTTTGTATATTTTATAACAGACCCCCAATGTCCATTTTGTCATGAAGCTGAAAACCCTCTTAAAGAATGGGCTAAGAAAAACCATATAGCGATAAAAGTAATTTTATATCCTGTGCAAACGCCAACAGGCTCTTTGCATCCTGGTTCTGTTAAGAAATCTGCCGAGCTTCTATGTAACAACAACGCCAGCTACAGCATGTTGGAGTTTATGTACAGTGCTCCGGTCCCAAAAAACCCTTGTAAAAAAGGCCTAGAAAAGGTGAGAAAAAACATATCATATTTACAAGGTTTAGGAGTAGATGGAACGCCTACATTTGTTGGTCCTACTGGAAAAGTGGAAACTGGTATAGCAAACTCAAAAGAAGCGATTTACAAAGAGTTTGACAATCTGATAAAATAATCGTTATGATAGCTTACTTTGTAATGGAATGCGGCGTAGAGCCATATATACCCACTTACAGCGGTGGGCTAGGGGTGTTGGCTGGTGATACGCTTCAAAGTCTTGCAGATTTGAAAGTCCCCTCTGTAGGCGTTACTATACTTTGGAGAAAAGGTTATACATCTCAGCATCTTACAGCTCATGGAGCTCAAACAGATTTTCCGCAGGTTTGGGACCCATCAAAATATTTAAAGCCTTTAGATATTAAAATCAAAATACCCGTTAACGGTCAAGATATATATGTGACGGCTTGGAAATACGATATGATGGGTATAAACGGTCATATAGTACCAGTGCTATTTTTAGATACAAACCTAAAAGAAAACCAATCAGAGATAAGACAGATATTTGACAGGCTTTATCTTGCCCAAGGAAAGGATAGAATGCTTCAAGAGATTATATTTGGTATAGGTGGCTATGAGCTTTTAAAGGCTTTGGGTTATAAGATAATGGTATACCACATAAACGAAAGCCACTCAGCATTTCTCACGGTAGGTCTTCTGAAAGATTTGCAAGATATAGAAAAAGTGAGAGATAGGGTAGTTTTTGTAACTCATACACCTGTAGCAGCTGCTTTTGACAAGTTTCCAATAGAAGATGTAAAAACATATTTAAAAGATTATATAAAAGATGCAAATATGGAAGATCTTTTTGACCACGATCAAGAGTTTAACCTATCTTGGGTATCTTTAAAAGCAGCTAGAACCGTAGCCGCCGTATCGAAAAAACACAAATACGTATCAGAAAGTATTTTTGAAGGGCATAAGCTAGAATATGTAACAAATGGTGTGCATCATATGAGATGGGTATCACCTCACCATAAAAAGCTTTACACGGAATTTATAAGGGGTTGGGAAGAAGACCCTTCTTTGCTAAGACAGATAGTAAATGTGCCAGACCAGATATTTGTACAAGCCCATCAAAAGGCAAAAGATGACCTCATAGATTTGGTAAACTCTCAAACAGATGCTTCATTTTCTAGGGATTGGTTTACTATAGGGGTAGCAAGACGTATAACAGCTTACAAAAGAAACCACATGATATTAAAAGATATTGATTGGCTAATAGATATAGCCAACGATTTTAACGGTCTTCAAATAGTATTTTCTGGTAAGGCTCATCCGCTTGACGGGGAAGGCAAAGCCATCATAAAAGAGATATTTGATGCAAAAGATTATGCAAAATCCAAAACCAACAAGCTAAAAATAGCTTTTATAGAAAATTACGACATGTATAAGGCTAAGATCATTATATCCGGTGTAGATATATGGTTAAACACTCCACAAAGACCTCTAGAGGCTTCTGGTACAAGCGGAATGAAAGCAGCCTTAAACGGTGTTCCCAATTTCTCTGTATTGGATGGATGGTGGATAGAAGGTTGTATGGAAAACATAAACGGCTGGTCCATAGGTAAAAAAACTTCTTGGGAAGATATAGCTTTAGAACCAGAATGGGATAAAGAAGAGATACACGATCTTTACAACAAGCTTAGATATATAATATTGCCCACTTACTACAACAGCTTTGGAAAATATGTAAACGTTATGAAAATGGCTGTAGCCACAAGCGGTACATATTTTAATACGAATAGGATGGTGATGGAATACATAACAAAGCTTTATTTAAAAAACACGTTGGCGGTGTGAAAAACTACAAGTTTACTATATCCTTTGTAGGCACAAATTACAGCGGATGGCAGTACCAACCAAACGTACCCACAATACAAAACGAAGTAGAAGAAAAACTGTATTACATAGTAAATAAGAAAAAACCTATAAAGCAAAAAATAAGGGCTATAGGTTGTTCTAGGACAGACAAAGGTGTTCATGCTATTGAGTTTGTGTTCAACGTCAAGATGGAATTTGATAAAGGTTTAAACTTTTTAAGGAAAGCCCTAAATAGCGCTCTACCAAAGGATATAAAAGTCCACAACATAGAAGAAGTACCTCTTGAGTTTAATTCACGTTTTGATGCTTTAAAAAAAACATATATATATAAACTATTTTTTGACGAGAAAAATTCACCGTTTTTCCAGGATAGGGCTATGCTGGTATATAAGCCTACAGATTTAGGTAAAATGATGGAGATATCGCATTTATTTTTAGGTTATAAGGATTTTAGAGGGTTTACTAAAGAGCTTGAAGACGAAAACAGCTATTGCTTAGTAGAAAATATAACTTTTAATATAGATTACCCTTTGGTAGAAATATCGATTACTGCCAATAGATTTTTGAGGTATATGGTAAGGCGTATAGTAGGTACAATGTTATCTTATGCTCAAGGGCTTATATCCATAGACGATGTAAACGATTTTTTAAAAGCCAAAAAAGTTTCGAACCACACGGCAAAAGCGCATGGATTATACTTAAAAAAGGTGTATTACTGATGGAAATAGGTGATATAGTTTTAGATATGTATAGGATAGTAGGGATTCTTGGAGAAGGCGAATTTGGTAAAGTATACAAAGTTGAGGGTTTAAAAGGTAAATATAAGTGGAAGGAGTTTGCATTAAAAATAGCAAAAGATGAATATGCCATAGAATACCTTTGGAAAGAAGTCCAATCTCTTATTCTTCTAAGACATCCAAACATTATATCTTTGATAAGCTATCTTTATAAGAAAGATGAAAAGAGATTGTATGTTATATACGAGCTTATGGATACTGGAAATTTAAAAGAATATATATCTCATCAAGATCTTAATAGAGAAGCTGTGTTAAAGATTTTTACGGATATAACCAACGGTCTTGCTTTTTTACATCAAATGGGCTATATACACAGCGATATAAAACCAGATAATGTGTTTGGTAAAAAGATACTAAAAGGGCTTGTGTGGAAATTGGGGGATTTTGGGCTTTTAAAAACAAAAAAAGGCCAATCTCTTATATCTGTAAAAGGTACTGTAGGCTATATAGCCCCAGAGATATTTAGAAACGAAATATATCCAGCCAGCGATATATTTTCTATGGGAGCGTTGCTTCACTATATCCTTACAAAAAAAGACCCTTTTGATGTAGAAAGCGATATACCGAAGTTAAAAAGAAACAAAAACTGCGATTATAATATATCACAAGACATACCTCAAAGAACAAGAGAGTTTATAAAGATGCTTTTAGAGTGCGATTACAACAAAAGATTTCAAAACGCTATAGAACTAAGAGAATATTTAAAAACCCACGAGATTTTATGAATATATTCTACGAGTGCGGGCAGATAATAGGGGAAAAGAACTATCAAAGCGATGAAATATTTGTGCAAGATAATGTATTTGCAGTGGCAGACGGCATGGGAGACAAAAACTCTGGAAAACTCGCTTCAAAAATAGCGATACAGGTTTTAGAGCAGTATTTAGATGATATAGAAAAGGCTTTTAACAAAATAAACAAAGAGATTATAAATAGGTTAAGTAAATATGCAGATGGGCTTGTATGTGGCACCACTCTTAGCGTATTAAAATGTGATTTATATAGTATGATGTATTATGTTTACCATGTTGGAGATTCTAAAATATTTCTTATTCGTGATAAAAGCCTAATACAACTTACAAAAGACCAAAGCAAACTAGAAAATCATAAAAAATATGTAAAAGCCCTCGGTACAAATTGGAGTATAGATTTATACAAAGAACAAGGAAGTATTGAGAAAAACGACATTTTTTTAATATCCACCGATGGTATATGCGACATAAAAGATATATTGGAAGATATAGTAGAAAAAGATCCTAAGACTATAAAAGAACATATATTGTCAAAAGAGCATCTTATAAAAGATAACCTGTCGTTTATAGTGTTAAAAGTTTTTTAGCTTTTCAGAAGAAAATATGTGCTCTAATATGAACTTCTTAATACCGTCTTTTGTAAGGTTAAACATCTCTCTCAACTCTTTTTGAGAAGCATGCTCTACAAATTTATCTGGAATACCTATTCTATAAAGCTTTACGTCTAGCATGTTGTTGTTAAAAAACTCTAAAATAGAGGCTCCAAAACCTCCTTTTAGTACTCCATCTTCAATGCTGACAACAACGTTAAACCTTTTTGCTATATCAAATAGCATATCCTCGTCTAAAGGTTTTATAAACCTTGCATTTACTACCTCTGCGTTTATACCATGGTCTAAAAGTTCATAAGATGCCTCTAAAGCTTCTTTTAAGAGGTAGCTGTTTGTAAGTATAGCTATATCTGTGCCAGCTTTCAACACTTCCCATTTACCTGTTTTTATAAGCTTTGGTGATCTTTCTTCTTTGGATAAAACCGCTTCTCCTCTTGGATACCTTATTACAAAAGGTTTGTTGGAATTTACGGCGGTATAAAGAAGGTCTAAAAGCTCTAAGTTATCTTTAGGAGATGAGATGATAATGTTTGGTATACAATTTAAGAACGATACATCAAAAACTCCGTGGTGTGTAGGCCCATCTTCTCCTACCAAACCAGCTCTATCCACTGCGAAAACGACGTTTAGGTTTTGAAGAGCTATATCATGTATTATTTGATCATAGGCTCTTTGCATGAAAGTAGAGTAATAGGCCAAAACTGGCTTTAAACCCCCTGCAGCAAGTCCAGCAGAAAATGTAGCAGCGTGCTGTTCGGCTATGCCAACATCAAAAAACCTATTTGGATATTTTTTAGCAAAATCTACAAGACCAGAACCCTCTTTCATGGCTGGGGTTATGGCCACTACTCTTTCATCAAGCTCTGCTATTTTAAGAAGTGCTTCTGAAAAGCATTGGGTCCAAGATTTACCACCAGACATTTTTGAGGCTTCGCCGGATTCCTTCTTATAAGGAGCTACACCATGCCATTTTACAGGGTTTTCTTCCGCTGGTTCGTAGCCCTTTCCTTTTTTTGTGACAATATGTATTAATATAGGCCCATCTATAGATTTTGCGTTTTTTAACGTTATTTCAAGGGCTTCTTCGTTGTGGCCATCTATTATACCTATGTAGTTTAAGCCTAACTCTTCAAACAAAATACCTGGTGTTGCAAAACCCTTTACAAACTCTTCTGTGAGTTTTGCAAATCTTCTTGGCACAAACCCGGCTTTATCTAAAATACTTTTTATTTTGTTTCTTGTATCTTGTATGTGTTTGCCGGTGATTAGTTTGTTTAAATATGTGGATATTGCACCTATATTTTTTGATATAGACATTTCGTTGTCGTTTAGAATTATTATGAGTTTGTTATGGTGAAGATGACCTATGTTGTTTAAAGCTTCGTATACCATACCTGCGGTCATAGCACCGTCCCCTATAACGGCTACTACGTAGGAGTCATCTTTTAATAGGTCTTTCGCTACTCTAAAACCTTCCGCTGCCGATATAGAAGTAGAGCTATGCCCGGCTCCAAAGGCATCGTATATACTTTCTTCTCTTCTTAAAAACCCAGATATCCCATCTTTTTTTCTAAGCGTATGGAATACATTTTTTCTATCTGTCAGTATTTTCCAAGGATAAGCTTGGTGTCCTATATCCCAAACTACAATATCTTTTGGTACATCAAAGACTCTCAAAAGTGCTATGGTGAGTTCTACAGTGCCAAGACCAGGAGCCACATGGCCACCATTTTTTGATGTTACATCTATAATAAGCTCTCTGACTTCCTCAGCTAAAACTTCCAATTCCTCTTTTGAAAGTTCTTTTAAATCCAATACGCTGTTTATACGTTCTAATACGCTCATGTAATAAATATATTATCTTGCTACAAAATCAAATATGATATCAAGACCTAAAAACACCGTTAGAAGGCAGAAAAATATTCCGCTTACCGCAATAGCTATACCTTTTATTCTACCGGCGTCCTCTTGTTTTACCCAAAGATACATGAAAGCACCTATTATGTAAAGGGCTGTAAATATGGCAATCCATTTGTGTAAAAATATGAAAAGTGCCGGTGCTTTCACCATAACATAAGATATTCTTTGAGCACCAAAGCCAGTGAGCACAGCCAAAATTCCAAAAATTACCGATAATCCATGATTCGTAAGACCAAATAACATAATAGACTTCTTTTTATAAAGCGTAAATACTAGAAGATAGGCAACGAAAGCCGTTAGGGCGTAAACTCCGGTAAACATTGCAAAAAAAGCATGCAGCATAAACTATACCTCCATAAGTATTAGAATATAATTATAAACCATAAGCTAAGCCACAACATTAAAAATATTCTTATAAAAAGCTCAAAAAAGCTTATACTATAAAAAGACATATTGACACGCTAAACAAATGTTATAATATATACTTATCCCATTTTTTTAAAGGAGGCATTAGGTATGTATTATGTAGCTAAGGTTATAAATGACGAATGCAGCAAATACAACTGTAAACAATGCACGCTTTTCTGTCCAGAGCCAAACACCCTTATGTATGATGACAACGAACATCACGCTTACGTAATTACAAATAGATGTAAAGGTTGCGCCCTTTGTGTATACGTGTGCTCTGATATGCTAAAAAGAAACGCCATAAAAATGGTTATGGCAGAAGCTCACGAAGAAGTGGCTTAAGGTTTATGGAATTTTCAAAAGAACAACTGGAGTTTTTGTCAAACATATTCGAGCAGGATATTACCAACGATAATTTTGATGAAATACTAAAAGCAAAAAACTATAAACTCTATGAATGTAAAAACTGTGGGAAACTTATACTACATGATAACTACGAATTTTGGAACATAACCGAATGCTGTGATGACAACTCTAAAATAATGGACGATGGGACTTTGATGTGTGAGGTTTGCTACTCAAGGTCTTTAGACAATATGATGAGTTGGTTAAACAGAAGGCCGGAATGGGCAAAAGAGGTCAAGTTTGATATAAAAAGGAGGGAATGATGCCTAAAGTAGCTGTATTGTTAGCGCCTGGTTTCGAGGAGATAGAGGCTATAGCTCCTATAGATATATTAAGAAGAGGTGGTGTAGAAGTAATAATAGTTGGTGTGAAAGACAAAGTTATTCCAAGTGCAAGGAATGTAAGAGTAGAAACCGATTTAACTATAAACGAAATAAACGATATAGACAGTTTAGATATGGTTGTAATACCTGGTGGTATGACTGGTGTTGAAAATCTGAAAAAGAGTGAAGAAGTAAAAGACTTAATAGCTAGAATGAATAGCAAAAAGAAATATGTTAGTGCTATATGCGCAGGTCCGTTGGTATTGAAAAGTGCCGATGTATTAGAAAATAGGCATGTTACCTCTCATCCTTCTGTAAAGTTTGAATTTGACAAATCTTTGTACAAAGAAGAACCCGTTGTAGAAGATGAAAACATCACAAGTAGTAGAGGACCAGCTACTGCTATGCTCTTTGGTTTTAGGCTTTTAGAAAAGTTAACTTCAAGAGAAAAGGCAAAAGAAGTGGCGAAAGCCATGCTTTTTGATTATTGATATGGATTTTAAAAGCATAGAAAAAAAGTGGCAAGAACGCTGGGAAAAAGAATATAAAATCCTAGAGCCTATAAACAAATTTTACGTACTTGAGATGTTTCCATATCCATCTGGAAAAATACATATGGGGCACGTAAGAAACTATACTATAGGAGATGCTATAGCCCGCCTTAAAAGAATGGAAGGATATAACGTGCTTCATCCGATGGGATGGGATGCTTTTGGACTTCCAGCGGAAAATGCTGCTATAAAAAACAACTTAAGGCCTGATGTCTGGACTTACTCAAATATAGATTACATGAGGGCTCAGTTAAAATCTCTTGGGTTTTCTTACGATTGGGATAGGGAGATAGCCACTTGTAATCCGGATTACTACAAATGGAACCAATGGATTTTTATAAAGATGTACGAGAAGGGAATAGTCTATAGAAAGACAGCTACTGTAAACTGGTGTCCAGTGGATGAAACGGTGCTTGCTAACGAACAGGTGATAGATGGTAAGTGTTGGAGATGTGGGACTCTTATAGTCCAAAAAGAAGTTCCTTCTTGGTATATAAAGGTTACGGATTATGCTGAAAGGTTGTTAAAAGATTTGGAGCTTTTAGAAGGAAAATGGCCTCAAAAGGTTATAATGCAACAAAGAAACTGGATAGGAAAAAGCGAAGGTGCTCTGGTGAAGTTTCCTTTGGAAAGGAAAGTAAAGGATTTTGAATATTTGGAAATTTTTACCACTAGAATAGACACTATATTTGGTGTGAGTTTTATGGCTATAGCCCCAGAGCATCCTTTGGCCAAAGAATTATCATATGAAAATCAAGAATTAAAAGCTTTTTTACAAAAAATGTCTCATATATCTACAAAAGAAAGAGGTACTGTTTCTTCAAAAGAAGGTGTTTTCACAGGCTTATACGCAATAAATCCAGTAAACGGTAAAAAAATACCTATTTATGTGGCAAACTACATACTTATGGAGTACGGGACTGGTGCTATAATGGCAGTACCAGCTCACGACCAAAGGGATTTTGATTTTGCAAAAGCTTACAATTTAGATATAATTCCTGTCATCAAACCAGAAAAAGGCGAAGAAATAAAAAACAAAGCCTATGAAGAAAAAGGTATTCTTATAAATTCAGATATTTTTAACGGCCTTCACTCTGATGATGCTAAATCAAAAATTTTAGAGTTTTTAAAAGCCAAAAACTTAGCCGAGAAAAAAATCTCTTACAAGATAAAAGACTGGAACGTTTCGAGACAGCGATACTGGGGAACCCCTATACCTATGATACATTGTCAAAACTGTGGTATAGTCCCAGTGCCTTACGAAGATTTGCCAGTGCTTCTTCCCAAAGATGTAACCTTTACAGGACACGGAAACCCTTTGGAGCAATCAGAAAGCTTTGTAAACACTACATGTCCAAAGTGTGGTGCCAAAGCAAGAAGAGAAACAGACACTATGGATACATTTTTTGATTCCTCTTGGTATTTTATAAGGTTTACAGATCCAAAAAATGATAAGCTTCCATTTGACAAGAATATAGCCAACAAGTGGATGAACGTTGATATATATATAGGTGGTATAGAGCACGCTGTGCTTCATCTTCTTTATTCGAGGTTTTTTGAAAAGTTTTTATACGATATAGGTCTTATAGACCATGTAGAACCTTTTGATAAGCTTATAACCCAAGGCATGGTCTTAAAAAAATGGGTAAGCGTAGGAAAGCTTTTAGAACATCTTGGGCTTACCGAAGAAGACGATTTAGAGCTTCTTGAAGAAAAGCTAGAGTATTTAAACATTTAAATATATAAACATTAGAATATTGATATATCTTATAAAGATAAAATGAAATCTTAATAAAAAATTAACAATTGCCTCCTATAATGGATATATCAACTATTAAGGAGGTTTGTATGAAAAAGAAGCTACTTTTAGCACTTTCTGTTTTTGGTATGGCTATGGTACCAATCCATAGCGCCAACGCTATACTTTTAAAAGCCAACGACAACGAGTTTGCAAACGTTGGCCTTAAGCTTGCCATCTGGGCTCAAGACAACGGTAAAGTAACCACCAACGACCACAGCGGTGTAAATTTCTCAGTAGAAAACGCAAGACTCTACTTCTCAGGTCAGATAAACCCTATAGTGCAGTTTGGTGCAAACATTGATTTTGCTGATAACACAGCTTTACCTCCAGATGGTTCTGCAAGAGCTCATGGCGGTATGCCAAGCACCCTTATAAAAGATGCTTTTATAAACCTTAAATTTATGCCGCAAGCTCAGCTCATGGCAGGTCTTTTCTTAGACCCATGGTCAAGGGTGGCTCTTGGAGACTTATACTCTTTTGTAGTTCCTCTAGAAAACTACAACCCAGGTATATCTGAGATAAATGTTGATGGTGGTAAGCTTTTAGGTGGTATAAAACCTTTTATAAACCCTCTTGTTCCATTTACGCTTGGCTCTGATGTAGGTAACTCATTCCGAGATGCTGGTATAGCTCTTTGGGGTGATATAGGAAAAGATGCCATGATAAAGTACTACCTTATGGCTGGAAACGGTAAATACGATTATGAGGCTGGTCTAAATGGTAACAACAATCTAAAATATGGTTTTAGGATAGAATTTACACCTACAATGCTTGGATACAAAGGTACGCCTGGGTATGTGGATGAAGATACGTTCTTGGGTAAACAAAACACACTCACGTTTGCTTTTGCTTACCAACAACAAAAGATAGAATGCGGTACAGATGCTTTAACAGGTGCCACAAATTACTGTCCTCCATCGTTTAGTGGCTATACAGGCTCTACTTCCACCACTGCAAAAGCTTATACGTTTGATGTGCTCTGGGAACAAAAGTTTGGTGATTTTGTGCCAAACTTCCAAGCAGCATGGCTTGATCAAAAAGATTTGGGATATGCAAAAGCAGGTAGCGCAGTAGCTCAGCCAGAAGCCCAAGGTTATTATTTACAAACACAGCTTTTATACGATAGATACGTAGGTATAGGAAAACCAGCACTCGTGCTAAGATATGAAGAAGATGAAAATAAAAATTACTATTCTTATAACAGCAATTTTGTAACTGCTAAAGTATCTATGACAGATATTTTCTTTAATTATTATATAGATGGTGAAAATGCCAACATATCTTTAGGTGCTCAAATAGTATCTCCAAACTCTGATTTGAAAAACGCTACCGCAAATAACGGTAATCAGCTCAAATCCTTTACAGATTGGACACTTGCTTTAAGAACGGTATTTTAAGATTTTAACAAAAATATATGCTTGGGAGGGAAGGTAGGAAGGAACTTTTCATAGCTTTGTCCTTTAGCGGGTGTGAAAAGCCCGCTTTTTATATTTTTGACTATGTTTGTTTATAGATATAAAAATGTTTGTATTTATATATATACAAAAAAAGATAAAATTTTTTATATAAAGCCTTCCGTATCTCAAGAAAAAGAAGATATACCAAAAGATATAAAGGATATATTTGATGATTATTTTCTAAGGAAAAAAGATATAGAAAACAAAAATATGTTTTACATGCCAAGAAGGTATGAAGATATATACATTTATCTTAAAGACAACGTAAAATTTGGACAGGTGATAAGCTATAAGGAGCTTGGAAGCATATTAAACTTACATCAAAGAACTATAGCCACCGCTATGAAATTAAACCCTCTTCTTATATTTATACCTTGTCATAGGGTTGTGTTTAACAGCTTTTATAGGGATAAAAACCACATAGGTGGTTATAACGCTGGTGTGGATATAAAAGCGTTTTTGTTAAGACACGAAAGTGTGTTGTAAATATCTTTTATGTCCTCTAAAGAAAGTTCTTCTACTCTTTTTAGAGCGTATTTATCTTGAATATTTAGCTTTTGCTTTAGCATTTTTCTTTTATTTGAAAAAATCTTTTTTAAAAAAAGCACGTAATCCTCTTTTTGGAAGGAAGGAACAGTTTCTTTTTTGTTAAAAACCAAAACACTAGAAATTACCTTCGGTGCTGGTTCAAAAAACCTACCAGGTACACTAAAAGCGTAATGTGTTTCAAAATATGTATTGGTGTAAGCCCATAACCAAGACTTATCTTTAGAATTTGTTATAAGCCTTTCTCCTACTTCCTTTTGAAGCATAAAAACCATTTTTGATATATATTTTTCTTGATTTATCATGTTTATGAGTATATTTGCATACATGTTGTAGGGAAGGTTTCCTATAACCTTTACATTTTTATAGCTTGATAAATCTATTAAAGAAGCGTCTTTGTTTAAAAGCGTAGCGTTTTTGTATTTTTCTTTTAAAAGCTCAAAAATATCTTTGTCAAGTTCCACCAATATAAGCTCTTTTTTTAGCTTTTGATATAAAAACTCTGTCAAAGCTCCGAGTCCGGGGCCTATCTCTACTACTGTATCATTTTCTTTTACATCTAAAAGCTCTACTATAGAGTTTGCAATATTTTTTGATTTTAAGAAGTTTTGGCCAAAGGATTTTTTAGGTTTTAACATTAAAAATTTGGCATAGATATTTAAATGGTTCTTCAAAAAGCTGGTGCTCTTGATGTTTTTGATATTTTACAATGATTTCAAGAGATTTTTTTATAAGCTCGTATGGTTTAAAGTCTTTAGAAAGCAAGTTTATAGATTGGAAGCCGTTTATTGTGTGTATTACATCTTCCATGATCCCTTCCATTACCATGTCAAACTTATTTTCTTGGTAAAACATGCTTCTTTGTATGTTGTTTTGTAGGGTTTTAGCTAAGGCTATTATTTTTAACCATGTTTTTACTGTATTTTCCCAGTGTTCTTTTGGCAGGTTTTGAAGTTCTATAGTTATATAGCTTATCAAGTATTTTGCTACGTAGTCAGCAGTCGTTCTTTCACTTACAAAATCATTGGACTGGTATAGATCATCGCTTTTAATAAGGTTTGTTAAATCTTTTTTCATTGTTTTTAAAAGCGGTGCATAGAGCACCGCGCCTAATTTAGTTAACCTAGTTTCTTTAGCTCTTTAGAAGGTCTCCAAACAGCGGTAGTTCTAGCTGGTATTTTTATCTCTTGGCCAGTTTTTGGATTTCTACCAGTTCTGGCTTTTCTGGTGCTAACTGTGAAAGTGCCAAAGCCTGGTATAGTAGTTTTTTCTTTCTTCTTTAAGCTTTCTGCCAATGCAGAAAATACAGCGTTAACACATTTTTCAGCCTTTGCCTTTGTTATGTCAGCTTGCTGAGCCACATAACTAACTAATTCTGTTTTTGTCATGGTAAACCTCCTTTACATGTTTTCAAATTACTATTATATCACTAAAAATCTAACTGTCAAGATTTAGAAAGGAAAAAAATAAAATATTTTTTATAAGAGATGCTTATATTGTTATATCCATGCTGGCGTTGAGCCATTTAGAGGAGTGTATAATGGCTCCAGAGGATATATAATCAGGTCTTGTCTTGGCATACTCTTCTATGTTCGATTTGTTTATTTCACCTGAGAGTTCTATCTTTATAGAAGATTTTCTCCTTACAAGTTCTATTGCTTTTTTAGCATCTTCTACGCTAAAGTTGTCAAGTAATACAAAATCTATGTCAAGACCAAGAGCTTCCTCAAGCTGTTCGAAGTTGCTTATCTCTACCTCTACTTTGTAAGCCATAGATAGATGTTTTCTTATCTCTTGTACGGCTTTTGATATGCTACCGTATAGATTTATATGGTTATCTTTTATCAACACCATATCGTAAAGAGCAAACCTATGGTTAGTCCCAGCTCCAGTCATAACGGCGTATTTTTCAAAAAATCTATATCCTGGTGTGGTTTTTCTGGTATCAAGAAGCTTAACTCCAAAATCTTTTATCTTATCCACCATAAACTTTGTCTCTGTAGCAATACCAGATAAAGATTGTATAAGGTTTAAGGCCACTCTTTCACCCATAAGAAGAGCTTTTGCACTACCAGATAGTTCTAGTACTATATCTTTTTTACCCACAAAATCACCGTCTTTGGCTTTTAACGTGATATCTTTAACTCCTAAAAGCTCAAAAACTCTTTTTGCAAAAAATATACCGCTTACAACACCAGATTCTTTTACTTTTATAAAACCTTTGGCATTTAAATTATCAGGCAAAGCCGAGGAGGTTATATCTCCCCAGCCAATATCTTCCTCTAAAAAGCTTTTTATAGCCTCATCTATTTTAAGCCAATTCATCAAAAGATTTTAAGATTTTGCGTAGCTGTGTAAACCCGGGAAGTATAAGTTTATTGCAAAAAAGCATATCAATATCGCTATAAAACCTATAACTACCATCCAAGCTACTTTAGGACCCTTCCAACCCATCATATAACGAGCGTGTAAGTAAGCTCCGAAGAAAAGAAGCACTATTAGAGCCCAAACTTCTTTTGGGTCCCAAGACCAATAACCACCCCAAGCTTCATCAGCCCAAGCGGCGCCAAGTATAATAGAAGCTGTCCATATTGGAAATACAACAGCCACAGATTTGTAAGCTATTTCATCTAAAACATCTTCTGGAGGTAATTTTGCTTTTATGTTGGCAGGCGCATAATATTTTATAAGATAAAACACAGCTGCTGCAAAAGCCACTGTAAAACCGGCATAACCTAAAAATGCCGTTAGCACATGTATGTAAAGCCAATAGCTTCTTAAAGACGGCATAAGAGGTTCTATGTTGGGATCGGCTTTTAACATAGCAAAAAGGTATATACCACTTATAAAGAAAGTAACTACGCTACCCATTAACTTGTAGCCATACTTTTGCTCTATGTAAAGATAAACAATGCCTACTATAAAAGACCAAAAGGTGAGAGCTTCAAAAAGGTCTGTCCAAGGAGGATGAAAAAGCCCCATCTTGTAGCTATCGAGCATCCTTGCTATCATGGCAGATAAATTAAGCATAACCGCTAAGCTCAGGCTTCCCGTAGATAGCTTAGAAAATAAATTGTTTCTTAAAATAACAAAAGCAAAATAAACAAAAAATGATATTGCGTATCCAAAGAAAGCAAGCTTGTAAAGAAGAAGGTTGTTAAGACCAGATAGTCCTAAAGCCAAAGATATGCCAACGCCCGCTAAAGCATACCATACGTAAGATGGTATATGAAAACTCTTTGAAGATTCAAGTTTAAGTTCTCTCATAAAAGCTCCTTAAATGTTGGATAAGCTTATTTTAAAGCTTTTCTGTGAAGTTTTCATGATTTTCTAAAAAGTATCTTACATCTTCTATAATCCAATCTGGAGTTGACGCACCCGCGCTTATGCCTATAGTTTCTGCCCCTTCTAACCAAGATAAATCTATTTCGTCTTTTGTTTCTATATGATAAGAGCGCTCGTTTAGAGATTTGCTTATCTCAAAAAGCCTTTTGGTGTTTCCACTATTTTTACCACCTATTATTATCATCACATCCACCATGGGGGCAAGCTCATATATATCTGATTGGCGTTCTTCGGTGGCGTTGCAAATAGTGTTTATCACCTTTATCTCCTTTACTTTTTTTAAAAGCTTTAAAACTACATTTTCAAAAAATATTTCATTTTGAGTGGTTTGAGCCACTACCCCCACTTTATCTTCTTCTATATCTTCCAAATCTTCAAAAGAATCTATTACTTTATACCTGCCTTGTGCTTCTTCCAAATACCCTATTGTCCCGTGGACTTCTGGATGGTCTTTTTCACCCACTATTACTACAAAATAACCTTCTTTTGCAAGCGACACAACAGCCTCATGGACAGCTTTTACATATGGGCATGTGGCGTCTACAACCTTAGCAAACGTATTTCTTAAAAATTTTTCTTTTTCTGGAGATATACCGTGAGAGCGGACTATTACTGTGGCATCTTTATCTATGTTTGTATCGGTGGCGGTTTTTATACCCATGTTGGAAAGCCTGTTTACTTCTTGAGGATTGTGTATTAAAGGTCCAAGTGTGTAAACTTTGTCATGCTCTTTAGCAGCTCTTTCTGCAAGCGTTATGGCTCTTTTCACACCGTAACAAAACCCTGCGTTTTTTGCAATCAAAACTTTTGGCATAGATTAATGGTACTTAAAACTAAAAGTATTGCAATGAAATTACTCATTATGATGGATATTATATATAATGTATAAACAAATGCAAAGAATATTTACTCATTGCTAATAACTATGTTTATGTTGCTTAAAAACATAAAAAACATTAAAATATTTGCATGGAAACTAAGAAATTTTATAAACCACTGCAGGCGTTAAGTCATCCTTTGGATGTAGTGAAAAATTTCACACCTAATTGGTTTACCCTTACGATGGGTACAGGTATAGTCGCTATAGACTTGCACAACTCTCCCTATCACTTTCCTTATATGATACCTATAACTAAGTTTATATGGGAGCTAAACATAGTATTTTTTGCTGTGATTTCGCTTCTTTTTATTGCAAGGTGGGTGTTTTTCTTTGAAGGTGCGAAAAAAATGCTTCATCACCCGGTCCAATCTATGTTCATAGGCGCTATACCTATGGGCTTTGCCACCATAGTAAACGGTTTTATACTATTTGATGGCAATCTTTATGCCCATTTAGACTACTATCTTTGGTGGATAGACGCGATACTAGCTATAATAAGTGGATTTTTAGTACCATTTTACATGTTTACAACCCATGAGCATAGCTTAGACAAGATGACTGGCGTATGGCTTTTACCAATTGTTCCATCGGAGGTTGCTGCTGCTTCTGGTGGTTTTGTAGCTTCTCACGTTGATCAAATTCATGGTCAGTATATAATTTATACAAGCTATATACTATGGTCTTTGTCTGTCCCTCTTGCTATGAGTATATTGGTTATTTTGTTTTTTAGATTGGCAGTACATGGCTTGCCGCCAAAAGATATGGCAGTTTCCATATGGCTAGTGTTGGGGCCTATTGGGACTGGTGCGTTGGCAATGTTTTTGCTGGGTCAGGCATCCTCTGGAGTGTTTTACGGTACTGAGTTTGAGTTGTTTTCAAGACTTTTCTTTAGAGTAGGTTTTATGATAGGTATGCTTTTGTGGGCTTACGGGCTATGGTGGTTTGTTATGGCTATAATGACTACGTTAAAGTACCTAAAAGAGGGGTTGCCATTTAACATGGGATGGTGGGGATTTACGTTCCCATTGGGAGTGTTTACGGCTGCTACCATTCAAGTGTGGATTTTCACAGGTTTTGAGTTTGTAAAGATATTATCGGGCGTAGAGATACTAATGTTAACTACTTTTTATACGATAGTTATGATAAGGACTATGCAAGGTATATGGCACGGCTCCCTATTTAGGGCTCCTTGTTTATCGGCTGAGACTGGCCTACCTATAGATAAAGATAAAATGTTAAATCCAAAAATCTAATTTATGGTATAATATTGGCTTAAAACGATTTTTGGAGGTCAGAAGCCATGAATATTCAAGAGTTAGAAAAGCTCTATACCCCTAAGAAAGAGTATCCAAAGTTTAAAGTAGGCGATACAGTAAGGGTAAATTACAAAATAAAAGAAGGTGATAAAGAGAGGATACAGGGCTTTGAAGGTATAGTAATAAGGATAAAGAATAGAGGCCTAAACAAGATGTTTACAGTTAGAAAGGAATCTTACGGGGTAGGTATAGAGAGAACGTTTCCATATTATAGCCCAAACATAGATAGCATACAGCTAGTAAAATACGGTAAGGTGAGAAGGGCAAAGCTATACTTCTTAAGACAATTAAAAGGTAAAACGGCAGCACGTAAGATAAAAGAGATTAAACCATGGGAAAAAGAAGCCCACGAGAAGCTCAAACAAGAAGCCAAATCCAAGAAATCCTAATATACGAACATCAATTCTTAAAAAGGGGCTTAACGCTGGCTTGTATAGATGAAGCCGGTAGGGGTGCTTTGGCCGGTCCTTTGGTGGTGGGAGCGTTGTTTGTAGACGATATAAGAGTATTCTACGAACAAGAGTGCTCTTTTATAAAAGGTGATTCTAAGAAGTTAAGAGAAGAAGATAGGTTTTTGGCTTTTGATACGATAAAAAAGTATTTTAGATACAGCACAGGCGTAGCTACTCATGAGGAGATAGACGATGTTGGTATTACAAAAGCCACAAAACTAGCCATGAAAAGAGCATTGGAAAAGCTTAAAGGTTTTGATGTAGTTTTATCAGATTTTGTAAATTTAGAAGATTATGATTGTATACCAATAGTAAAAGGTGATGAGAAAAGCTTTTCTATAAGGCTTGCTTCCTTGGTAGCCAAAGTCACTAGAGATACCATGATGAAAGAATACTCTTTGATTTACAAACCTTTTAGTTTTGATAAGCACAAAGGATACGGCACGAAAGAGCATATCCAAGAAATAAAGGCTTTTGGACTTTGTGAGATACATAGAAGAAGTTTTTGTTATAATATTTAGCTTAAGGAGGTTTTTATGAGAGTAAAAGGTCGCTCTTCCAAAAAGTTTAGGAAGAAAGTTTTAAAATTAGCAAAGGGATATAGAGGCCAAAAAAGTAGAGTTTACAGAAAAGCTAAGGAAGCCGTTATAAGAGCATTAAAATATCAATACAGAGATAGGCGCCAACGCAAAAGGCAGTTTAGAGCACTCTGGATAGCTCGTATAAATGCAGCTTGCAGAGCAAACGGTATGACCTACAGCAAGTTTATAAACGGTCTCAAAAAAGCCGGTATAAATCTAAATAGAAAATCTCTATCACAAATAGCAATACTTGATCCTCAGGCTTTTAAAGAGCTTATAGAAAAAGCAAAACAGCATGTTGCTTGATAAAGATTCTATACTAAGGGAGCTAAACGAAGAGTTAGCTTCCGTTTCCTCTTTACAAGACTTAGAAAAATTAAAAAGCAAATACCTAGGTAAAACAGGTATTGTAAAAGAGCTTTTAAAAGCTATAAAAGATATTCCGCCAGAAGAAAGAAAAACTTATGGAAACCTTCTAAACGAGCTAAAAGAAACTGTAGAAGAGCTGTTTTCTCAAAAGTTTTCGTATTTTAAAAGCTTAGAAGAAAGAAAAAACTTATTAAAAGAGTTTATAGACCCTACGCTTCCAGCTACGAACCAGATAGGTAGTTTTCATCCCATCACGCTTACCTTAGCTAGAATACTTTATATATTGAAGTCCATGGGCTTTTTAGAGCAGCAGGGTCCAGAGCTTGAAAAAGAAGAATATAACTTTGATATGCTCAATATACCAAAATATCACCCGGCTAGAGATATGCAAGATACCTTTTACGTAAATAAAGGAGGTTACGTTTTAAGAACCCACACCTCTCCAATACAGATAAGAACAATGCTTTCTAATAAACCGCCCATATATATAACGGCACCGGGTAAAGTTTATAGAAAAGATGACGATCCTACTCACTCACCAATGTTTTTTCAAGTTGAAGGTTTAGCGGTAGATAAACACATAAATTTAAGACAACTAAAGTATGTTTTAGATACTTTTTTGCAGTTATTTTTTAACAAAAGCCTAAAAACCAGATACAGAAGTTCTTACTTTCCATTTACAGAACCATCCTTTGAAGTAGATATCCAATGTGTGATATGTGAAGGAAGCGGTTGTAGAGTATGCAAACAAACGGGCTGGCTTGAGGTGATGGGGTGCGGTATGGTGCATCCAAACGTCTTAAGAAATTGTGATATAGATCCATCTTTATACACAGGCTTTGCTTTCGGAATGGGTGTAGAACGTCTTGCAATGCTTTACTACGGCATAGACAACATAAAGTTGTTTTACGAAAACGATGTAAGATTTTTAGCTCAGTTTGAACAATAATTGGATAATAAAAAATTTAGTTTTTAACTTTTTGATGATAAAATAATTGTATGAAGTTAAAAAGAACGGCACTTTTATCTCTGGGGGCGTTCATAGGTTTTACGCTTTTTTATATAGGTTTAAATGAATGGCAACATGAAAAAGAATCCACTGGCAGGATAAATATAGTTACAGCTTCTCCTACGCCCAATCAAAATACGTCTTCTGCCTTACAAAATCCTCAAGCTCAAACATATCAACCAGCCCCAACAAACAATCAACAACCTCAAAGCCAACCCACACAAACATCTCAAACCCAAGCTACCTCTCAGCCTAGTTCTACTACTCCCAGTCCATCAGCTCAACCTCCTAAAACATCAACACCAAAATCATCTGTTCAACCCCAAAAAATAGCTCAAAAAACGAAACCAAATGCTCCAAAAACTATTACACAGATAATAAGAAATAGTCAAAAAGAAAAAAATAGCGGTAATATCTTATTTCAAATCGGAGCTTTCAAATCTCAAATTGCTTTGCAAAGGGCCATATCAAAGGCAAGGGCTTTAGGTTTTGAACCAATTGTAAAACAAGAAAAAGGTTTTTATATAGTAAGAGTAATGCTAACAAATCAAAACGAAGGTATAAAGCTTTTAACAGCGTTTCCAGGCGCTTTTAGAGTCCGTTGAATCTTCTTTTCATCACAAGTTTAATGATATTTGCAAGTTGGATAGTTCAGGGTATATCTGGCTTTGGCGGCGGGGTTTTTATGGTTACACTTTTGAGCCTTGTTATGAACATAAAGTCAGCTGTGCTTACGTTTTCTTTTATTCAAGCTTTAGGACCTCTTAGTATTCTTTTGGTTAGTAAAAGCTACAAACCAAATATGAGGATGATATTTTATCTGATAACTGGTTCTTTTGTTGGTATATTTTTTGGTACTCATATTTTAAAAATTATAAGCGTTCCTTATATGGAAATCTTTAGTGGATTGTTTTTTATGAGCATAGGAATTTTTGACAGCTTATCTATTTTTAAAAATGAGCTTTTAGATTTAACTTCAAAAATAGAGATAAAACATGGATTTTTCGTTGGAGTTGTGTCTGGAGTATTCTCTGGTATAGTAGGAATAGGGGGGCCACCGGCTGCCATATATTTAAGAAATATAGTAAAAGAGTTTGATGAGTATAGATATCTCATATCTATTTACTTTGTTTTATTGGTAGGTATAAGGCTTTTTGTATACTATATGCTTCATGCTTTCTCAAATGTAAGATACGACTATATAGCGTACTGGGGAATTGCGTCAGTGATGGGACTCTGGACGGGTAGATTTATAAGTAGATTTATAAACAAACGCTATCTTAACCTAAGCGTACCGTTTGTAACAATAATATGCGGTATACTTTTGATAGCAAAAGGCGTAAAAAATTTTTAAAAATTTATGCCTAATGTTATTGTTATAGTGATTTAATATGATATAATATTTATATGAACAAGAAATCTTCTTTGGAGCTCCAATGGTTAGAAGAATTGTCCAAATTGGACAGCTTTGTCATCAAAACCCCAATTCATAAACAGGAGTTTTGGACCGAGTGGCAAGAAAAATATTCCAAAGCAAGAATGGGACGCATAGCTTCTATAAGGATGTTGAGAAAAAAAGGGTTAGATGGTGATCAAATAAGGAATTTAAGAGATACTATCAACTTTTACGATAGTGTGCTTGATTATCTAAACGAATTTAAAAACATAGCCTTAAACGTAAGGGGTTTTTTCTTTACCACTGATAATTTTGAAATAGACGACGAAGATATAGACTTAGACTTTTAAGTGGATATTCCTATATTCTTAGTAGGTTTCATGTGTAGTGGCAAAACATCTGTGGGCAATATATTATCTTCAAAGTTAAACTTTGCCTTTATAGACATAGATAAAGAGATAGAAAACCGCCTTAATATGACTATAGAAGAGGTTTTTACCAAGAAAGGAGAGCCCTTTTTTAGAGATTTTGAGATAAAGACGTTAAAAGATGTTTCAAAGCCAAGAAGCGTAATATCTACAGGTGGAGGTCTTGGGGCTAGGGAAGAAGCTATGGAGTTTATGAAGCGAAAAGGTTTTGTAGCTTTCTTGGATATATCTTTTGAAGAGTTTTACAACCGTTGCAAAGATTTACCAAATAGACCACTTCTTAGGAAATCGTTAGAGGAGCTTAGAAGCTTGTATAATAGAAGACACGACGTTTATAGCATGGCACATCAACGTTTTGATGCTTTTAAAAGCCCAGAAACTATAGCAGAGGATATAATAAAACACTATGAGCAATTTAAAAGAGATATCAGAGCTTGTTAAGTTTGAGCATACAATATTTGCTTTGCCTTTTGGAATAAGTGCATTTTTGTTGTTAAGCCATGGTTTTGATTTATGGAAATTTCTACTCATAATAGTAGCTATGGTGCTTGTAAGAACAGATGCAATGACTATGAATAGACTATCGGATTTGGATTTAGATAAACTTAATCCCCGTACCAAAAACTGGCCTCATGCTAAGGGTACTGTTTCGGAGTTTGAACTAAAGCTCATCATTTTTGTTACCTCTTACTTGTTTTTGATTGTAAGTCTTATGATAAATAAGCTTGCTTTTTTGCTTTCTCCTATAGTGCTTTTATCTATCTATATATATCCAAAAGCCAAAAGGTTTACATACATGCCGCATATTTTTCTTGGTTTGGTTTATTTTCTTATACCTATAGGAGTAGATGTAGCTTTAAATAGCCATGTATCGGAAGAAGCTATAATACTCGGTCTTGCCATGGGATTTTGGGTAAGTGGCTTTGATATGCTTTACGCTCTTCAAGATTACGAGTTCGATTTAGAGCATGGTGTAAAATCAATAGCTGTTTGGCTTGGGAAAGGAAAAGCTATATATACTGCAAGGATATTTCATATAATAACGTTTTTGTGTCTTTTGTGGCTTCATTTTATAGACAATAGGCTTGGAGTTTTATATCTTTTGGGTCTTGTTGGAATAGCTGGATTTTTGGTTTACGAACACAAGCTCATAAAACCAAACGACCTATCAAAGCTAAACAAGGCATTTTTTACTGTAAACGGTTATATAAGCATTGTTTTTATGCTTCTTATAACAATATCTATATGGATTTCATAAAAGCTCAAATATTAAAGGTTGCAAAGTTAAGTTTTAAAGAGGGTTTGGTGAATTCTTTTGCTGGAAATATAAGTTATTCGTATAAAAATTTCATGTATATAACCAAAAAAGATTCTTTTTTTGGAGATTTAACAGAAAAAGATATAATAAGGGTAAATTTAAACTCAAAAATTCATCCATCAAAAGCATCTTCTGAGTTCTCGGTTCACAAAGCCATATATATAAACACAGGTAAGAAAGCTATACTTCATACCCACCCAAAGTACGCGGTCCTTGCTTCTTTTTTCTACGATAAGATCGTCCCTATAGACTCGGAAGGAAAGCTCCTGTTTGAAGAAGCTCCAGTGTTAGATGTCAGTCCGCCATCCGCTTCTAAGGCTTTGGAGGAAGCTCTTTCTTTATCTCTTAAACAATACAATGTAGTAATAGTTAAAACCCATGGTGTTTTCGCCGCTTCAAAAAATCTTATGGAAGCTTACGCTTATACTGGTGCTTTGGAGCATTCTTGTTTTATGCTTTTAAAAGCCAAAAGCATGATAAAATAAATCAATATGGATGATATAAGTAGATTTTTAGATGTGGCAAAAAACGCAGCTCTAATAGGCGGAGAAGTATTAAAAGAGTACTTTGGTAGTGTAAAGGTGTCAGATATAGAGGAAAAAGCTGAAAAAGATTTTGTTAGTTTTGTTGATAAAACTTCTGAATCGAAGATAGTAGAATACATAAACTCAGTGTTTAAAGACCATCAAATAGTTGGGGAAGAAGGAGCTTCTATAAACAACAGCCCTTATAAGTGGTATATAGACCCCCTCGATGGTACAAAAAATTATCTTATGGGATTTCCAATATTTGCATGTTCGGTAGGGCTTGCTTATGAAGATGAGCCTATAGCTGGAGCGGTTTATTTGCCTTACTTTGATAAACTTTACTTTGCAGCAAAGGGTTTGGGAGCTTTTAAAAATGGAAAACTTATAAGAGTTAGCAATAGGCACATATTAAAGCATTGCAACCTATGTTATGGGTTTCCTTCTCGCTCAAAAAGAGATTTAAACAGCTATCTTCAAGCTTCAAAAGAGCTTTTTGTAGAAGCCGCATCTATGAGGCGTCCCGGTGCTGCAGCGGTTGATATATGCTTTTTAGCAGAGGGTATATTTGATGGACTTATGGAATTTGAGCTTCATCCATGGGATATATCGGGAGCTTTGATAGTGCTTTTAGAAGCAGGAGGGACTTATTCTTTAAGCAACGGCCTCAAAAGTCCTACAGATATAGTGGCTTCTAACGGTTTAATACACGATTGGATGCTTGACGTAGTGCAAAAAAATGTGGGGGTTAGCTATGAAGTATCTTGTAAGCGTTGATTTTTCAGATATCACAAATTTAGTGGTAAGAAGCGCAAAAGTCTTTGCTACAAAGCTAAATGCTCAGTTAGAGCTTCTTCATGTAATAGCTCCTTTTACATACCTTCCATACCCAGAAGGTCTTTCTATAGATATAGTAGATATGAATATTATCCAAAAAGCCGAAGAAAACGCTAAAAATTTGGCTTCGGAAAAATTGAGCGCCTTAGTAGATTATCTTCAACCTGTTAAAGCTAATTCAAAAGTGATAGTAGATACACCGTTTGCTGAGATAATATCCCAAGAAGCTGAAAACAACAATATGGACGGTATATTTTTAGGTGGACACAGCAAAAACCTTATAGAAAAAATATTGGTGGGAAGCACTACTGAAGATGTTGTTAAGAGCTCCAAGGTTAGCTCAATAGTGATAAAAGCTAAGGAGATAGAGAAATTAGACCACCTTCTTGTGGCTTACGATTTTACCAACATATGCGATAAGATGCTAGATTTTATATTTGATACTTTTAAAAGCGTAAAACCAAAGATTACACTACTACACGTGGATAAAGGTATAAACATTCAGATATCTCCAGACATATCTCAAACGTTAGAACAAAGCGTAAACTATGCAAAACTAAAAAAACTAAACGATATAAAAAATAAGTTTTCCGAATTTTACAGCTTTTCATATGAAATAATAAACGACAACGATATAGCTAAAACGTTGGAAGAGTTTGCCAACCATGTAAATCCAGATATTATATTTGTAGCCTCAAAAAGACCTAAGCTTTTAGAAAGGATATTTGGTAGTGTCGAAACTATAAGAATATTAAGACAAAGCACTTATCCTTTGTACATATTTAAAACAGAGGGTTAATATGTTTAGAAAAATATTTTTATCACTTTTGTTTGCAAGTTCTTTAGGTTTGGCAAACCCGTATTTTGATTATGCAATGTGTCATTATTATATAGATAACCCTCAGAAAGCTTATCCTTATTGCTCAAAAGCGCTTAAGGAACTTCCAACCCCAAGCGTGTTTGAAGATGTTATAAGTATGTACGTAAGAGCCCATTATTTAGAAGGCGCTATTTACGTAGCAAAGCTTTACAAAGATAGATATCCAGATCTAAAAAGACCTTATATAGATTTATACACTCTTTATACCATGGCTAAAGACCATGAAAACGCAAAAAAGATATTGCAAGAAGCGATAAACAAGTTTCCTCAGGACAATTTCTTTGCTCTAAATCTTATAACTACGTATATACACGATGGAGAGATAAAAAAAGCCGAAGATATTTTAAATAGGTTTTTAGCTTTTAAAAACGAAAACGGGAAAGAGATATTTTACTATATTAGAGCACGTATAGAACTTGCACAGCAAAACAAAGAAAAGGCAATAGAGGACCTTAAAAAAGCTATAGAATTAAAACCAAACTTTGATGAGGCAGTGGACACGTTGGCGAGTATATACGATCACGATGGCAAATATCAAGATGAGGAAAAACTTTACGAGGACATACTAAAAAAAGACCCGTCTAATATAAGTGCGTTGGAGCGATTAGGTAACCTATTTTTCAAACTAGGCCTTAGCTACAAAGCTTCCGATGTATATAAAAAACTTGCTGAACTAAATAAGAATAATCTAAACTATCAGTATCAGTATGCGGTATCCTTGCTCCAAAGTATGAGATACGATAAGGCTCTATCTGTTTTAGCTCCTTTGTATAAAAAACATCCAAACAATAAACCTATTGCTTACCTTTATGGACTAGCGTTGGAAGCTGCTCATAAACCGGTGAAAGCCCTTGAAGTATATAAAAAGCTTCTTCAAATAGATAAGAAAAATCCAAAGCTGTATGAAAGAATAGCAAGTATTTTGATAGACGAAGGTAAATACAACGAGGCTATGCCTTATATAGAAAGAGGTTTAAAACTCAATCCTTTGAGCTCAAAACTTTACATATTTAAAGCTATAATAGCGGCTAGTCATCGTCATTACATAATGGCAAAAGTGTACGCCGATCAATCTATAAAGCTAAATCCTCATGATTATAGAAGCTATTTTATAAGAGCTATGATTGAAGATAAGCTCCATCAGATAGACAACGAGATAAATGATTTAAAAAAGGTAGTTGAGTTAAAACCAAACGATGCAGATATGCTAAACTACTTAGGCTATACTATGCTTATTTACAACAAAGATATAAAAGAAGCGATGAAGTATGTGAAAAAAGCCGTGGAGCTTTCTCCTAAAAACCCGTCTTATCTTGATAGCTTAGCTTATGGGTACTTCCTTTTGCACGATTATCAAAAGGCTTTAAAATATGAAGAAGAAGCTTACAAGCTAAATTCAAAAGATTCTGTAATTATACAACATCTTGGTATGATAAAGCTTATGTTAGGACAACCAAAAGAAGCCAAAAAGTTGTTGCTAAAAGCCCTACACATAGTAAACAAAAAAGGAGAAGAAGAACCAGATCAAAAGAAAAAGATTCTAGAGTTTTTAAAAGAGATAAAATAATGTTATGAGGATAGAGGACTTAACAAACTTTATAAAAGGTGGGGCTCAAGAGAAAGTTCTCAAAACGATAAAAGAAGATTTACCTTCTTTTGAAGATGCTTTAAAATCAGAAAACTCTCAAGAAACCAAATCAAAGTTTATTCCTTTTGTAAAAGATGGTTTTATGTCAGACAACTCCTCTTTAATAGAGATGTTTAAATTTTTTGATGTGGTTAATGCTAACCAAGATCCTCCTCTAGACAATAAAAACTATAATAGCTTAAAAAATCTCATCACAGATAACACAAAAGAAGCTATAGAATATAGCTTTGATAGTTTGCCAAAAGACCTTAAAACTCAAATAGAGCAAGCAGTGGATAGAGCTTCTTCCAAATACCATATTCCCAAAGAACTTATATACGCTATCATAGACCAAGAATCTTCTTTTAATCCTTACTCTGTAAATCACAATAAAGACGGCACCACGGATAGAGGGCTAATGCAGGTAAACTACGATCACAACGTAGATATAATGAAAGAGCTAAACATAAGAGATAAAAACCAACTGTTTGATATAGACACCAATATAGAAGCTGGTACTTATATACTGGCTAGAGATTTTCAAAAGTATGGAAATTGGCCTACCGCTATAAAAGCTTACAACGGTATAAACGCGGATAACTGGAGCTATGTCAAATCTGTATTGTCAAAAATTAAGAAATACCAAAACGTTACATAAAAGCTCTTAAAGGTAAAGCGGGTTTTACCCGCTTTTAAAGTTAAATTTTACTGTTGGCCTGGGCAAACCTCTCTAGTTTCTGTTTTGACCAACTGTCCATTTTCGTAGTATTTCGTGGTTACAGTTTGGCAGCCATTTGGGGCTTGGCCTTGAGGTATAGCTTGAATTGTTTGAGAGCCATTTGAATATTGGACTGGCTGATTTTGGGTAGCTGCTTGCTGAGCAGCTTGGCTTGCTATCTGACCTAATGTCCCGCCAAGTATAGCACCCATAACTCCACCTATAACACCACCGCGCCATTTGTTATGACTAAGCATAACTCCAGCCGTTGTGCCTAAAATACCACCTACAGCTGCACCTTGTTGGCCAGCTGGAGATAAGCTGTATTGGCCAGTTTGTGCACAGGAAAAAAGAACAGCCGATAGACCGACTATACTAGCTATTCTTGCAAATCTAGCGTTTCTAATATTCATATTTAACCTCCTTTATATAAAATTTAAGATGTTTTAAGCATTTTTTTATGATGCCGCGGGTAAATCGCGGCATACTTGTTTAGTATAGCATACTTGTGGAGCGTGGCATACTTGTGGATCGTGGCATACTTGTAATAATTTATTTTTGTCCCATCTTTTTCATGGGTTTGTGCCACATTTTTCTGTGGGGTCTGCAGGTTCTTAACTCTTTCCAGTTTTGAGCTTTTTCTACACAAGCTTTGTGTTTTTGTAAGAAGTCCATTCTCTTGTCAATCATATGAAGAATACGAGCCTTCACATGCTCAAATTTTTCCTGAGATTTGGTCTCCTTGGAAGCTGTTGGTTGTGCCAACACAACTCCAGACAAAAGAGCAACTCCTAATACTGCCTTTGCTATTTTCCTCATATCAATACCTCCTTAAGGTTGATGTTATAAATATAAAACCAAAATGATGAATATTTGATGAAAATATTGACCGAGCAATCATATGCATAACTCTTGCTTATTTTTTGATAAAATTTAGTTTATAATAAAACTATGGAAGACATAAAAGCTATTGTAAAGAATGTCATAAAAGAAGGATTTGAGTTTGAGATATATGTAAGCCAATCTAACAAAGTGAAGATTGACATTGAGGATAAGGCTATAGATAGAGTTGAAGCCTCAAAAGAACAGGGCTTGGGCATAAGGGTTATAAAAGATGGAAAAATGGGATTTTCTTATACTACAAAGCTTACAAGAAAGGATATAGAAGATTGTACTAAAATAGCGATGGATATAGCTATATCCCAAGAGAAAGAAGATGTTTTTGAGCTTTTAAAAGAACAAAAAGAAAATAAAAACCAAATAGAGCTCTTTGACAAAGAAGGCTTTTCTAAGGATAGGCAGACAAAAATAAACAAACTTTTAGAGACAGAAGATAAGATAAAGGCTTACGATCCTCGTATAGCTTTGGTTAGAGACTTATCTTACACAGAATCCACATATTCTTATTTTATGGAAAACTCCTACGGAGTAAAAATAGAAGAAACGCTGAGCGGTTTCTTTGTGATGGGGTGTGCTATAGCAAAAGATGGTGAAGATACATCGTCTGGATGCTCTTATATAGCTAGTAGATTTTATGAGGATTTAGATTTTGATCTACTTTCAAAAGAAATATCTATAAATACTATAAGTCTTCTTAACCCTAAAAGTTTTGAAACAAAGTCGTTGCCGGTAGTTTTTTCACCAGATAGTATGGTGTCTTTGCTAAGGGCATTTTCCAGTGTATTTTTAGGAGACTCTCTTATAAAAAATAAGACTATGCTAAAAGATAAACTGCAAGAGCAAATAGCCAGCGAAGAGGTGAGCATAATAGATGATGGTACTATAAATAGAGCCTTGGGAAGCTCTCTCTTTGATGCAGACGGAAGTCCAACCCAAAAAAATATAGTGGTGGAAAACGGTGTTTTTAAGATGTTTTTACACAACATATACACAGCTAAAAAATCTAATCAAGAGTCTACTGCCAACAGTGTAAGAGCTGGTTATAAATCTGTGCCACAAACTGGTATTCACAACTTTTACTTGGCACCTAAAAATAATTCCTTAGAGACCCTTCTTGGTGCTTATGAAGAGTGTGTATATATCACAGAGCTTATGGGTCTTCACATGGCGGATCCTATTTCTGGAAACTTTTCTTTGGGTGCTTCTGGTGTTGTTTATAAAAATGCCAAACCTATGTACGCTATAAGGGCAGTAACTGTAGCTTCAAACTTTTTGGAGCTTTTAAAGAAAATAAAATTGGTGGGAAACGACTTTAGATTTTTTGGACACGTAGGGTCTCCTTCGGTGTTGGTGGAGAATATTACAATAGGGGGAGTATGATATGAACCTTTTTACATCGCTTTTTGCTATGTTTTGTGCAATATTTTTTATAGTTGGTAGTTTTTATATAGCTTCAGACTATTATTATTACACAAAAGAAGAGCATATATCAAAAGATATGGCAATGGCTCTATACAGTATAAAATCAAACTCAAATCAAATAGTGCTACCATACGGTGAAGATATGGTGGTGGTTGTAAAGACTCCAAACGGTGTTATAAAATCTACCAACCTTATAAATCATCCCATAGACCAAAACCTATTCCATGGGGCTACCCAGAAGATAGGAAACGATACAATAATAGTAGGTATAAAGATCACGAGTTTTGGCGATATTATGACAGAGCTTTTTAGGACGCCCATAGCGGTTGGTATGTTTTTAATAGGACTTGCGATAGCAACATGGATAGTGTGGAGCCTTAGGAAAACCTTTGTAGATTATCTTGATGAAGAGTTGATAGAAAGATTGAAGGCGTTAAGGCTTACCATAGCCACAGCAAAGATAATACCCCAAGAAAGCTCAGAGGAAGCGAAGCGTATAATAGACATAATATTGAGTTATGCAAAAGAACGCTCTAAGGAGAGCAAGTCATGAAGATTTTGGTATCGTCTTTTGATAGGCTTTTAATAGAAAAACTACAATATCTTCTTTCGGGAGAGAACGTTATTTTTGTGAAAAACGGCGAGGAAGCTATAAGAAATGCACCAAAAGATATAGATATAATAATTTACGATGCGGTATCCGGTCTTGTGTCTGAAAACGATTTGAACTCTTTATTTGAAAAAGCTTATAGAAACTCAAAATACATTGTGCTGATGGATGATCTTTTCCCCATAGACCCAGATAACTTAAAAATACCAGGTAAAATAGTTATATCAAGGGATAGAGAGCTATCTGTTTTACCAGAGCTTATAAAAAAATACAAAGAACTTACAATTGCACCAGGTATAAATACTTCAAAAAATGAATCTAAAGACGAACATTCTCTAAAAAGCCAAAAAAACTATGAAAATTATCAAGAGCCTCATACAGGTGTTGAAATATCTGTAATATCAAAAGACAAAGAGCTCCTAGATAACATAACAAGTGCTTTAGAAAATATAGCCTATATAAAAATATTTTCGCCAGAACAAGTAAATAAGGGTGAGATACTTAATTCAGATATTATAATATACGATACCACGGAAGGCGTATCGGCGGCAAAAGAGCTTATAAACATGTATCAAAATGCAAATATTCCTGTTATTATCGTGTTAGATGATATGTTTCCTATAGATATAAGCCGTATACCTATCGTCAAAAAGGTAGGTATCGTAAAAACAGAAATAAAAAATTCTTTAAAAACAATAGTTTTAAAGCTTATATCAGAATATAATATTAGTTCAAGAAAGGCTAAGAAAGGATTAGATAAAATATCGGAGGTTTTAGCTATGGATTCTTCAAAAAGCCATTTAAAAGATATTATAGTAGATGTATTAAAAGAAGAGATAAGAAACTCTGTAAGGGATTCTTTATCTGGTATAGATTTTAAGGAGCTTGCAAAAAATGCCATACAATCTCAGATAGCTACGGAGGACATAAAATCACTTATGCTAAACAGCGTTAACGAAATAGTAAACAATATGAGAAATGAAATTATGAATATAGCCACAAAAGAAATAGAAACAGCTATAAAAGAAGAGGATATAAAGGCTATAATAAGAGAGATTACCACTACAATATTAAAAGAGCGAATAGATAGCCTCTTGGCATAACAGTTATGAAAAGACTTATATTGGCTGAAAAACCATCTGTAGCAAGAGATATAGCTTCGGCTTTATGCAAAAGCCTAAATAAGGATGCTTCAAAGAAAGGTTATTTTCAATGTGAAGAAAAGAACTTATATATCACTTGGGCTTTAGGGCATTTGGTAGAAATAGACGATGAGATAGCCCCAAGAAAGTGGAGCTTAGAAACACTCCCAATACTGCCTGAGACTTTCAAATACAAAGTTATAGATAAAACTTCCAATCAGTTTAAAGTGATATCTAAGCTTTTAAAAGAAGTAGACGAAGTAGTGATCGCCACAGATGCCGGAAGAGAAGGTGAGTTGATAGCAAGGCTTATTTTGATGTTAAACCACTTTAAAGGCTCTGTAAAAAGATTTTGGACATCCGATGCTCTTACGAAAGAAGTTATTATAAGGGAGATGGAAAATTTAAAAGATGCTTCTTTGTTTGATAGTTTATATTATTCTGCTTTAGCCCGTTCACATGCCGATTGGATAGTGGGTATAAATCTTACAAGGCTTATGACGGTAAAAGCAGGAGGTGGTGTATGGTCTGTAGGTAGGGTACAAACTCCTACTCTTAAGCTTATAGTGGATAGGTACAAAGAGTTTAAGGATTTTATACCAAAAGAATACTATGTAATAAAAGCCATGTTTAGTGCTTGTGAAGATTGTATAGATGCTGTATCTAAATCTTATGTAGGGCTTTTAGTATTAGACAAAGTTCAAGAAAAAATGTATAAGACATTGAAAGATGCTTTGGAAGAGGAAGAGTCAGAAAAAACTACAGGTGCTCCAAAATCAAGGTATTTTACACCACTTTTAAAAGAATCAAAAGATCAAATAATGGAAAAACTGGAAAAAGTTAAAGAAGGTATTGTAAAAGATGTAAAAATCACTAAAAGGAAGGAAAACCCGCCGCTTTTACACTCTTTAACGTCTTTACAAAGAGAAGCCAACAGAATATATGGATACTCTTCTATGAGGACGTTAAATATAGCTCAAAAGCTTTACGAATCTTACAAGTGTTTATCTTACCCAAGAACAGACTCAAACTACCTTGGAGAGGATCAAGAAACCAAAAATCTTGTTAAAAACATTTTAAAGAAGCTGGTTGATAAAGATACCTACGAATTTTTATCAAAGAATATAAACAAAGTTGGTAAGAGGGTGTTTGATAGCTCAAAGCTTACAGACCACCACGCTTTGATACCTTTTGGACCTATACCAGAAGATGCTTCTGCTGAAGAAAAAAATATATACAACCTTGTCTTTAGACGATTTGTAGGCGCTTTTATGGAACCTTACGAATATGCAACTGTTACTATAAAGACTATGTTAGGAGAGTTTAGTTTTATATCAAATATAAACATAGAAACTTTAACTAAGGAAGAGTATCAAAAGACTTACCTTTCTTTATATAAACCTTATAAGTCTGAAATTAGAGAACCTTCGTCTGAAGATGAGGATATAGAGCCAAAGAATATAGATTTTGATTATATTAAAAGCCTAAAACCAGATGATAAGGTTTACAAGAAGTCCTTGGAAGCCTTGCAAAAGTTCACCAAGCCACCAGCTCTTTACACAGAAGGTACACTCCTTAGAGTTATGGAAAAACTTGGTCTTGGTACTCCAGCTACCAGGGCTTCTATAATAGAAACGCTTTTAGAAAGAAAATACATATCAAGAGTAGATAAGTCCTTACTGCCTACGCTAAAAGGAGAAGAGCTTATAAAATCTCTAAGAGATAGCGATGTATCAAAGCCAGAGATGACCACGACATGGGAAGAAGAGCTTGAAAGAATATACAAAGAACGAAAATCAAAAGAGGGTTATATAAGGTTTATGCACAACATAAAAGAATTTGTATCAGACAATATAGATAGGCTTAAATTTGTAGAAATGAAACGAGTGCCTATGGCTACGAAAAAGATGATAGAGTTTGCAAGATCTTTGGCAAGGGCAAAAAATATAAAACCACCTCATTCCACAGATTACGAAACTATAAGGGCTTTTATAGAAGAACACAATAACCCTAAGAAAGAGGAAAAGACTGAGGAAAATCCAAATGGTTATGCACCCCCCACAGAAAAGCAAATCTCTTTTGCAAAATCTTTAGCAAAGAAGTTGAACCAAGAAATACCAGAGGATGCTTACGTTTCTACGAAAACAATGTCGGAGTGGATAAAGAACGCCATCAAGCAAACAGGTTACAAAAGATCCTATAGAAGGGGCAAGCGATGACGATAAAGGATATACAAGAACTAAAAACCAAGATAGACCAGCTAAAAATATTTTACAAACAAGGTAAAACAGATGTAGAAAAAGAGTTGAGAGCTTTTCAAAGAGAATTAAAACAAATATCAAAAGAGTTTTGTGCAAATTTAAGCCCGTGGGATAGGGTAAGCATAGCAAGACACAGCGAAAGGCCTCAGACTTTAGATTATATAAAAGCTATTTTTAAGGACTTTGTAGAGCTTCACGGGGATAGATGCTATGGAGATGACCCAGCCATAATATCTGGGTTTGCGAAGTTTTACAACAAGAGCGTATGTATAATAGGGCATCAAAAAGGAAGAGATACGAAGGATAAGATATACAGAAACTTTGGTATGGCTCATCCAGAGGGCTATAGAAAAGCCCAGAGGATAATGAAGCTAGCTGAGAAATTCCAAATACCTGTAATAACTTTTGTAGATACAGCAGGTGCTTATCCTGGTATAGGGGCTGAAGAAAGAGGTCAAGCTCAAGCTATAGCCACCAGTATAGAGCTAATGGGGAGTCTAAAAACCCATATTATAACCATCATAATAGGAGAAGGTGGTTCTGGTGGTGCTTTGGCTTTGGCGGTGGCTGATAAAGTGCTTATGCTTGAAAACGCTTGGTATTCTGTAATATCGCCAGAAGGTTGTGCAGCTATACTCTATAAAGATCAATCAAAGGTTCAGGAAGCTACCAAATCTCTTAAAATAACGGCTCAAGATTTGTATGAGCTAGGTGTAATAGATTGTATAATACCAGAGCCCTACTGCGGGGCTCATATGTCTCATAGGCTTATGTTTTTTAATGTAAAGTTTTTCTTACGAAAAGCCATAAACGAGGTATTGAAATACAGTATAGATGAAATAGTACAAAAAAGACACGATCGCTATCTAAATATAGGCTTTTACGAAAACGCTTAATTGTTAGTCTCTATACCACTTTACCCTTAGAAAATGAGTCCCTTCTTGGTAGTGTAGCTCTAGTTTGCCTTTGTAAGCTTTGTGTACAGCTTCTCCTATGCGTCTTGCTATGTGCTCGTAAGTGGTTTTGATTGTTATGCCGTTGTCGTTTTCTTCTATTAGGGCTATTCTTTCCATAGGTCTTAGATTTTTCTCTTTCTCTTCTTCATTTTTTATAAGATTCATTATCTCTTCTTTATGAGTTTTTAGGAAATCACCGCTTAACTCTACTATACCACCGTAATACTTATCTTGAATTCTTCTGCAGGCTGGGCATATCATCTTTTTTGCATTTTTTGGAGCTTCTTCCCACTTAAATGCTCCATCTCGAAAGACAACCCCGCACACTTCACATACAGACGGCTCTTCGTACTTTTCTTTGTTAAAGTAAGGATCGTGAACGTACTCTTCTATCATCCTATCTTTTCTGTTGTTCATACCGTATACCTCCTTTTAAATATTCATCTTTCTTCTCTGGCTACGCCACGTTTTGAGTTTTTAATAAAATCCACAAACATAAGAGCGTACTTATTATCCTTGTATAAAGAAAGTACTTCTTCAATGGCATCTTTTTTTAGCTTTTGGCTTCTAAAAATTATTTTGTAAACATGCTTTATAATCTCTATATCTTCTTTGGAAAAACCTCTTCTTTCCAAACCTATCGTGTTTATTCCGTAAAGCTTAGCGTGAGGGCCAGCCGCTTTTACAAAGGGTGGAATATCCAAAGATACCCCGCTTAGTCCTCCTACCATAGCATAAGCCCCTATCTTTGTATGTTGATGAGCTGCTGAAAGCCCTCCCACAAAAGCGTATTCACCTACCTCAACATGCCCACCAAGTGTAGCGCAATTTGCCATAATGACACCGTCTTTTACCACACAATCGTGAGCTACGTGTGTATAAGCCATTAAGAAAACGTTTGCACCTATTGTAGTTTTCTTCTTATCAAAAGTGGTTCCTCTATGTATCGTGACATATTCTCTTATGATTGTATTTTCACCTATCTCTACAATAGAACCCTCTCCGTTATCTTTCAGATGCTGAGGGTCTTCACCTATTATGGCTCCGTCGTATATCTTTACGTTGTCTTTTATGATGGTGCCTTTTCTTATAAGCACTTTGTTCTTTATCTTTACGTTGTTTCCTATCTTTACATCATCTTCTATGATGCAAAATTCCCCTATTTCTACATTTAAACCTATTTCAGCTTTTGGGCTTATTATAGATGTCTTCATAAGTCTATAATTTTACCATATATTTAACGAAGGGTATAAAAGTTTAGATAAATTTCTAAGTTTAGCCTTTACCTCTTCAACGTCTTTTGCAACAACGTTTATATGTCCCAACTTTCTACCATCCCTTGGTGTTTTTCTATACCAATAAAGGCTAGAGCCTTCTAAAGACAATATGTTATCTTTTAGTTCTTTTGTAAGATTTATATTGCCTATTATGTTTATCATTCCACCTTGTGTTATAAGAGAAGGGGAGTATATTGGCATGTCTAACATTGTTCTTAAAAGCAGTTCAAACTGGGAATATTCGGCATCGTTCAACGTGTGGTGTCCGGTGTTGTGTACTCTTGGAGCAAATTCGTTTATATAAACGTCTTTGGCTTTTACGAAAAACTCCACCGCTAAAACGCCTTTTTTTATACCAAGAGCTTTTAGAAGCCTTGAAGTTATAGCCTTGGCTTTTTCTTGCACCTCGTTTGTAAAAACATCTGTATGGTTGTACAGCAAGATACCGTTTTTGTGTATATTTTTTGTCATTGGCATGAAAATAATCCTATCTTTTGATATACCTGCTATTAATGACATTTCAAAATCAAAATAACAAAACTCCTCTATTAAAAATGTATCTTTAGAGTCCTTTAATTTACCTTTTAAAAGCTCTAAATCATCTCTGGTATGTATTACATACTGTCCTTTACCGTCGTAGCCGTTTGATATTGTTTTTACCACCACTTCTTTGTTTAAACTTTCTACAATCTCAAAAAGTTCATCTGCATTTTTAGCTTCGTAAAAAGGTACCACTGGGAAGTTGTGATCTTTTAAGAATTTTTTTTCTAAAAGCCTGTTTTGTTTTAACTCTATTGGTTTTACCCCAGGATAAAGTTTATCCAGTAATTTTTTACAATCAAATATCTTTTGGTCAAAATGCTCAAACTCATAGGTTATCACGTCGCTAAAAGCTGCAAACTCTTCCACTTCGTTTTCTTTGAAAACATGTTTAGTCATGTAAGAAGCCGGGGAATCTCCCTCAAAGGATAAGACAGCAAAATCTATATCCATCATTAGCCCTTCCATTACGCTCATCATGGCAAGCTGCCCATCGCCTATTATACCAATTCTCATAACATAATATTATAGCATCATAAGGCTGCATTAAGAATGAAAGGGCCATTAAGCCCCCAAGAATTAGGATATTTTTCACAAATTAAGCTGTTTTTCACTGGTATAAATAGCTTAGATATTATATCAACCATCAACAAGAAAGCCCCACCAAGCACCATAGAGTCTGGTAATAAAAATACTTTTGATACCGTGTTAGCGTTTTGACAATAGAATAGATCCATCTTCTGATAATTTGAATATCTGTTTAACTCTGGTTTTTATGCATATTGATGAAAATTTTAAATCTGGCTGTTTTGACATAGGGTCTATCGCATCTGATGTTAAAATATTTGTAGGGAAATGATACATTAGCCCATACCCAAAAGGTGCAAAAGCAACGCCTCTTTTTATATTCCCTATTTTTGTTTTTATGTATATATGACCTCTATTTGATTCTACGTTAACATAGTCTCCATTGCTTATCCCTAACTTTTCAGCATCGTTAGGATTTAGCAAAATGTACGGCTCTTCTTCGTCTTTTATCAGCTCGATTGATTTGCCGGTTCTTGTCATGGTATGCCATTGCTTTTTTGTTCTACCAGTAGTTAGGATAAGATTAAAATTATGCTCTATTTTATCTGCTGGTGGTTCAAAGACCGCTGGATTAAATTTTGCTTTCCCTGAAATAGTTGCAAACTTCTTGTTTGAATAAAGCCACTTTTCTCCCCATCTTTTTGGAAGGTCTTCATATGTAAAATCAGAGATATCACATAATCTACCCTTTGTTATACTTTTATATTCATCAAAAATTTCTTTTGAGCTCTTGTAATCAAAACTTTTTACAAAACCTAATCTTTTTGCAACCTCGCAGAATATTTCCCAATCATGTTTACACTGTTGAGGCGACTCTTTAAATCGCTGATTAAGCGTTATTGTTCTATCGGAAGCTGTCATAACACCTTCTTTTTCACCCCATTGAGTCGCTGGCAACACAAGGTTTGCAAAATCAACCGTATCATTTAAATAAGCGTCTTGAACTACGACAAATAAATTTTCTAGGGCTTTGTAGAACTTATTTAGATTTGGTGCTGTTACCGCTGGATTTGTACATACAATCCATAAAAGCTTTATTCTTTGACTTATCATATCATCTATTGCTTCAATAAACGTTTTTCCTGGTGTATCTTTTATACTTCCTTTTGGCAATCCCCAGAATTTTTCGAGCGCTTCTCTATCTTCTTTGTTTCTCACGTCTCTATATCCTGGTAGGCCATTTACTAGATAACCAACCTCTCGTCCGCCCATTGCATTTGGTTGACCTGTGAGCGAGAATGGGCAACCTTTTTCGTTTATCCTTCCTGTTGCAAGATGTAGGTTTATCAATGATAAATTTTTTATAGTTCCATTTATGGACTGGTTTAATCCCATTGTCCAAAAAGATATAAGTTTTTTGGAGTACCAAAAAAGCTCTGCTAGTTTATAAATATGCTTCTTATCTATATCGCATATTTTTTCTGCTATCTCTGGTGGATACTTTTTAGCTTCCTCTATAGCTTTTTCAAAATCTTCTGTGTACTTAGATATAAAATTATAATCTACCCATCCGTACTCATTTAACAAATATAAAACACTATTGAAAAGTACAGTATCTGTACCAGGTTTTATCGGTATCCAAATATCTGATTTTTCAGCTGTTTCAGTGCAAATAGGGTCTATTGTTACTATAGTTGTCTGTGTGTATTCTTTTTTTCTTTTTAAAACTCTCTTGAACAATACTGGGTGTGTCCAAGATGCATTTGAGCCAGCGAATATAAACGTATCAGCATCATCAATATCTTCATAACTTCCTGGTACCCCATCAGAACCAAAAGCCAGCTTATAAGCTGTTACTGCGGAGGCCATGCATAGCCTAGAGTTTGCATCAATATTGTTAGTTTTTATAAATCCTTTCACAAACTTGTTTATGACATAACTATCTTCAGTCATTAGCTGCCCTGAGATATAAAAATAATTCTCATCTGGTTTATTTTCTTTTAGCTTATTGATAATAATTTGGAAAGCCTCTTCCCAAGATATTTCTCTAAACGTACTTTTTTTGTTTTCTCTGTATAAAGGGCTTGGAATTCTCCCTGTGTCAAGAACCTTTAAGATAGGGATAGGTTTTATACATATGTCTCCTTTTGTCGCTGGATGATCCTTGTCTCCTTTTACTCTCATTTTACCATTTTCATCTTTAATAATTTCTAGGCCACATCCTACTCCACAGTATGGACATTGAACTTTTGCAGGAAGCTTTATCATACTTTTACCTCTTCTTCATAAACTTTGGATTGTTGCTGTATAGTTCCCATAGTATGGGTTTCGTTTTTATCGGCAATAGCCCATTGATGCCATTCGTTTCTTAGTATTAGAAGACCTGTTAATGCAATTATGGCTATGCTTCCAAATATTGCATAGGCTAATGTGAATGAACCTGTGCCCTCTTTTACAAGACCAAATGTTTGATTCAAAATGAATCCGCCGAACCCTCCAGCTGCCCCAATTATCCCTGTTGTTATACCAGTAGATAATGGCCATCTTAAAGGAACAAGTTGGAATACTGCACCATTTCCAAACCCATAAGAGACAAATAAGCCAAAAAGTAAGGCTACTCCTATCATCATCGGTAAATGAGGAGCTGCAAAACCCAACATAAAATTGAAAAACGATATACTTGTTAGAACTAGTATTAACACTTTAACACCACCGATGTTATCAGCTATATGACCTCCTACCGGCCTTGCCAATGCTCCAGTAAGCGATAATAAAGACATGGTTATTCCGGCAGATACTGGTGAGAAGCCATATGTTGCTTTTAAGATAAACGCTACCCCTGCTGACATTCCTACAAAACCGCCAAATGTTATTGAGTAAAGAAGCATAAACTTCCATATATCTCTTTCTTTTAATATATTTTTATAAATTTGTGGAAGAATAAATAATGAAAAACCACCTGTTATAAAAGGAAGTGCTAAGAGTAAGCTCTTTAATCTTATAGGGGATATTTGCCCTTCTATTATCATCCATTTAACAAAGTAATAAATACCAAATATAATCATAAGACCAAATAAATAATTAGCAACAAAATTAAACAGTGCATGTTTTTTTAATTTGGGTTCTTTTGCTGTTTTATCATCACCCCACCATAAGACTAGAATAAGAGCAATAAAGAGAAGTATATCTGCTATAATAGCCGCCGGTCTCCATCCAAAAGTTTTTGCAACAGGTGGAAATAAAAACCCGTCCATTACTGCCCCTAAATTGCCAGCAGCTGCAATTCCTAATACAATACCTTGATATTTCTTAGGATATGTGGAACCGGCCATAGGCAAAGCTATAGCAAAACTTGCACCTCCTGCTCCAAGTAGAGCTCCTAGCAGTATTATTTCTTCAAGAGTTGGTGTTCCTGTTCTTAGATTTAAATAGATAGGTGGAATTCCACTTAAAATTATACCTAGCGTAGCTATATATTTTCCGTTTATTGATTGAAGCATATAACCAAAAGGTATTCTTAGGACTGCCGCCATTAAGAGAGGCACGCCAGCCATGAAAAATGTAAACGCTGGTTTAAGATGGAGTTCTTTAACTATAAATAATCCAAGAGCTGGTCCAAACAAGAGCCAAGCAGTAAAACCTGTGTCAAAATAAAAAAACATAGCTATTAGATTTTTCCAGTTCCCGCTTTTTAAGGCCTGTAAAATATTAGCTTTTTCTGCCGTTTTTTCCATAAAATGACCTCCAAAATTAATTTAATTTTTATTTGGCAATTATTATGCCATATTTTTATAAAGTATTGTGAATATTAACAAATATAAATTTAAGATTTTAAAATTTTAATGTCATTTTGTTAACAAATATACATTTATGTTAACAATTTTAATCATTTTTTGGTATATTTTGGACAATTTGTTCAAGTTTACTTTTTACTCTATGTTTGATAATATTGTATAAAATATTGAAAAAACAATTTTTTATTTGATATATCTTAAAATTTGTTTAATGTTTTATATATATGGTATGTTATTTGCTCAAAAATTTTTGGAGGTTTTTTATGAAAGTTTGTATTATAGGAAGTGGCATAGCCAGCAATGCTACTGTGGACGAGTTAGCTAAGCATGGTAATAATATAGAAATATTTGTATTTACAAGTGAGAGGTTTTTACCTTATAACAAAATTTATATATTAGATGTGCTCAGTGGCAAAAAGACATTTAGTCAAATAGCACTAAAGAATTGGCAATGGTATGAGGAAAATGGTGTAAAGATTTTACTAGACACTAAAATAGGCAAAATTTATACTAAGAACAAAACTTTTATAAGCAATAGAGGCGAATTGTTTTCATATGATAAGCTTGTTTTAGCTACTGGTAGCTCGCCAAGGATACCATCTATAGATGGAATATTTAATAAAGACGGTGTATTTAAGAAGAATATATTTGTTATAAGAAATATTGATGATATATACAAGATATTAGATTATGCTCGCTTATCTAAAAAAGCAATCGTAATAGGCGGCGGTTTTATAGGCATAGAAGGAGCAATGGCCTTAAAAGATATAGGTTTACAAGTAACATTAGTGCATGCACTTGATACGTTGATGGAAAGTTGGTTAGATAAAGAAGCGAGCGATATGTTAATTAGAGATTTAAACAAATCAGGTATAAGTGTCTTACTTTCTAGGAATACTATTAGGTTGCATGGTGATAAGAATGTATATAAAGTCGAGTTTGCAAACGGCGATGAACTAGAGACTGATTTTGTAGTATTAGCCACTGGTATAATGCCAAACGTTGAACTTGCTAAAAACTCTGGCTTGAGAATTAATAAGGGTATAATTGTAAATGAATACCTAGAGACATCAGAGATAGATGTATATGCTGTAGGGGAATGTATAGAGTTTCAAGGGAAAATATTTGGTTTGGTATCTCCTATAATGGAGCAGGCCAAAGTATGTGCTGTAAATGTTGTGAACGGTAACACCAAAAAATACTCATTACAATATCCGGAATATACTATACTAAAGTTGTCAAACATAAGCGTAGTTTCTATAGGTAATATAAATGATAAAAGTTCAGAAGAAATTGTTTATAAAAACTCATTGAAAAATGTATATAAGAAAGTTTTGATAAGAGACGGTTTAATAACTGGTGCTGTGTTGTATAATACGCTGAATTTTAGTGATATTATTAAGCTTGTTCAGTCTAGAGTGAATATTCTTGATAAAAGTCCAGATTTTCTTATTGAGGATTTGATTGAAAAACCAGCAAAGCGAGAATTTGAGCCTTCAGAGCTTGTTTGTAAGTGTAATTCAGTGTCTTACCAGGATATCTTAAAAGCTATAGAAAACGGCGCTAAAACGATTGAGGATATACAAAAATTAACCAAAGCTTCTACTTCTTGTGGTGGATGTATGGTTGATGTTGAAATGATACTGTCTAGCAAAGCAAAAGAACAACCTCCTAAAAAGCTGAATAAGGTAGAAGATTATAAATTAAAGACTCATCCTCTAGATTGGAACTTATACGAGAAACTTGAGTACTGGATAAACAATGGTGGTGTAGAGGCTATTTCAGAGGAGGATAAAGATATAGGATTGAAGTGGCATGGAATATTCTATAGAAAAGCAACTCCTGGCTATTTTATGGTGAGAATACGTATACCACACGGTAAGCTTAGTAGTGAGCAAGCTAAGATAATAGCTATTCTATCAGAGAGGTTTGGTAGAGGAGAGATAGATTTAACATCAAGAGAACAAATACAGCTAAGATGGTTGACATTAGAGCATCTCATTGAAGTAATACAAGCTTTGAATACAGTCGGGCTTTCTACTCTACAAACTGGCATGGACAATATAAGAAATGTTACTGGGGATCCACTGTCTGGTTTAGCTGAAGACTCGTTAATAGATACTATACCAATAGCCAAGAATATAACCCAAGTGTTTTTAGGTAATAAGAAATATGCAAACTTTCCTAGAAAGCTAAACTTTGCAATACTAGGCTCAAGACACGACAGTATAAACTGTAAATACAACGATATATGCTTTTATCTGGCAAGAAAAAACAAACACTACGGGTTTAACTTATATCTCGGTGGTAAAATAGGATCTGGCGGTCCAGAAGAGGCTTTGGATATTAATACCTTTGTTATGCCTCATGAAGTTGTTGATGTATCCAAAGCTTTGTTTGACATATATATAGAATATGGTAACAGAGAGAATCGCTCAAAAAATAGACTTTACTTTTTGTTAAAAAACTTTGGTATAAATGCTTTTAAATTAGAAATAGAGAAGCGTATATTAAGAAATTTAGATAGTAGAGGTGAAGATATAGTAGATAAAGATGGCGAGCGCGATATATTGGTAAGACAAAAGAATGGTCTATACTCTGTACTTTTAGTTCCACCTGTTGGCATGTTTGATGCAGGTGATTTATATAAGCTAGCTATTTTATCTAGAAAATATGGCAGTGGAGAATTAAGGCTAACTGTTTATCAGAATATTTATATCATAAATGTACCACAAGAGCATCTTAGTGAACTGTTGGCAGATGAATTGTTTGTGAAATACCAGCAATACGCTAACGACGTTTTCAAAAATACTATAGCTTGCCAAGGCAGCAGGACTTGTTCTTTCGGTGTTATAGAAAATAAATCAGATGCTATTAATGTAGCTCATAAAATTCTAGATGATATTAAAAGACCTAAGGATGTGCGTATGCATTGGTCTGGTTGTGCTAAGGGTTGTGGGCAACATGGAGCTGGTGATATTGGTTTCGCAGGTACAAAGGTCAAAGTGAACAATGAGGTTAAGCTTGGAGTGGATATTTATATAAAAAATAAGAAGGTTAATACAACGCCATTGGAAAATGTTTACTTTACTGTAAAAAGTATTCTTTCGGGTGATAGAGATACTCACCATGGTTGAACTATCAATTAATAATTTAATTTTTAAAAGCTTATCATATAGTAAAAAACTTGGAGGTTTGTATGAAAAAGAAGTTACTTTTAGCGCTTTCTCTCTTTGATATAGCTATGATGCATAGCGCCAACGCTATAATTTTAAAAGCCAACGACAACGAGTTTGCGAACGTTGGCCTTAAGCTTGCCATCTGGGCTCAAGACAACGGCAAAATTACCACTAACGATCATAACAGTGTAAATTTCACTGTGGAAAATGCTAGAATTTACTTTGCGGGTCAAATAAACCCTATAGTCCAATTTGGGGCAAACTTAGATTTTGCAGATAATACAGCTTTAGCTCCAGATAGTTCTGCAAGAGCTCATACAGGCGGCATAGGTACTACAGCTTCTAAGGCTTTCTCTGGTATAAGAGACGCTTTTATCAACTTTAAATTTATGCCACAGGCTCAAGTTATGGCAGGATTATTTGTAGATTCGTGGTCAAGGATATCTCTTACAGATATATATTCTTTTGTGGTACCTCTAGAAAACTACAACCCAGGTATATCTGAGATAAATGTTGATGGTGGTAAGCTTTTAGGTGGTATAAAACCTTTTATAAACCCTCTTGTTCCATTTACGCTTGGCTCTGATGTAGGTAACTCATTCCGAGATGCTGGTATAGCTCTTTGGGGTGATATAGGAAAAGATGCCATGATAAAGTACTACCTTATGGCTGGAAACGGTAAATACGATTATGAGGCTGGTCTAAATGGTAACAACAATCTAAAATATGGTTTTAGGATAGAATTTACACCTACAATGCTTGGATACAAAGGTACGCCTGGGTATGTGGATGAAGATACGTTCTTGGGTAAACAAAACACACTCACGTTTGCTTTTGCTTACCAACAACAAAAGATAGAATGCGGTACAGATGCTTTAACAGGTGCCACAAATTACTGTCCTCCATCGTTTAGTGGCTATACAGGCTCTACTTCCACCACTGCAAAAGCTTATACGTTTGATGTGCTCTGGGAACAAAAGTTTGGTGATTTTGTGCCAAACTTCCAAGCAGCATGGCTTGATCAAAAAGATTTGGGATATGCAAAAGCAGGTAGCGCAGTAGCTCAGCCAGAAGCCCAAGGTTATTATTTACAAACACAGCTTTTATACGATAGATACGTAGGTATAGGAAAACCAGCACTCGTGCTAAGATATGAAGAAGATGAAAATAAAAATTACTATTCTTATAACAGCAATTTTGTAACTGCTAAAGTATCTATGACAGATATTTTCTTTAATTATTATATAGATGGTGAAAATGCCAACATATCTTTAGGTGCTCAAATAGTATCTCCAAACTCTGATTTGAAAAACGCTACCGCAAATAACGGTAATCAGCTCAAATCCTTTACAGATTGGACACTTGCTTTAAGAACGGTATTTTAAGATTTTCTACCATTTGCTTAGAGGTGTTTATGGCTAAGATTTATTTGATAGGAGCTGGTCCAGGGGACCCAGAACTACTTACTATAAAAGCTATCAGGACTTTAGAATGTGTAGATATAGTTTTATATGATAAGCTTGTAAACATAAATATCCTTTCTTATGCTAAAAAAGAAGCTATCAAAATATGTGTTGGGAAAGAGAATGGTTTCCATTCTATAGAGCAAGACGATATCAATAGTCTCATGTTGACATATTATAATTTAGGATTCAAAGTGGCAAGACTTAAGAGTGGAGATCCATTTGTATTTGGAAGAGGTGCTGAAGAAGCATTGTTTCTTAGGATGCATAATGTAGAATTTGAGATCATACCTGGAATAACATCTGCCATTGGCTTACCCACTCATGCATATATACCAGTTACTTATAGAGGGCTGTCATCTTCTTTTGCGGTTATAACGGGACATAGAATGAATGGTAACTTAGAGCATATAAATTGGCATAGTATAGTTGGCATAGATACACTTATTTTTTTGATGGCTGTATCATCAAGACAAGAGATAGCAAAACGACTCATAGGTGCTGGACGAGACAAATCTGAACCAGTAGCATTTATTGAAAATGGATTTTGTGACGACGAGAGAATAGTGGTAACTACTTTAGAGTCTTTAGCATATGAAAATATAGAGATTAAATCCCCATCTGTAATGGTAATTGGAAAAGTAGTAAACATAAGGAATAAGTTAAAATCTATAGAACTAGCTTTATCAGGCAAAATAAATATATGATTTATTGATTTATATAATAATTATCATATACTTAATTATCTTCTATTAGTTTTCTTGTAAATTCATTAATCTCATAATGTGATATATTCTTTTCTTTTCTAATTTTTGATATAATTTCTATTATCTCTTTAATATTTTTAGGAATTATTGTTTCTATTCTCTCTCTCATATATTTAGATATAGAAGGTGCCTCGCCAGACGTATTTATAGCTATAACAAGAGGATCTCTAGTTATAATTGATGGAAATATAAATGTGCAAAAATCCAATTCATCTACACTGTTACAATGTATATTGTGTCTAATGCAATACTTGTATATTTGTTTTTGTAAGAGTATATCATTAGACGCTACTATTACCATAAATCTTCCTCTCAAATCAGATTTTTTAAACTTGCGTTTTTTAAAATTTATAATATCTTTTTTATGCAATGATAATATTTCTGGTATAGCCTTTGGCGCTATCACAGTTATTTTTGGTTTAAACTCTAATAGCTTTTCTATCTTTCTAAAAGCCACAAGACCAGCCCCAACCACCAAAATATCTTTACTTTCTAAATTTAAAAACAAAGGGAAAAACATACAATAATAATATATTACTTTTTATAAAGCATGTACAACCTAACAAACACTATGAACGCTTACTTTTGTTAAATATGTGTTGTAATTTTTTGTGGTAGGCATTTGAGATGCATTGAACTAATACAATATCTTTGTGTGTGTATTATAATAGTAGTTATGAAAAATTTTATTTTTGTATTAGGGTTAGTTGGGGTTTTGTGTTTAGCTTTTGGTGGTGAGAAAGATACACATCAAGTTATATACCAAACGATATATCAAAAGCGAGTGATAGCTGAGCCTAAGATACCAGCGCCAAATCAACCGGCTTACATACAGCAATCTTATAGCAGAGAATATTATTATAGATCATGCATGATAGGCCATGAAAAGCCAATAACAAGTGTGGATGAGATGGCGAAGAATATAGCAAATCAGTTGGTTTGTAGTGAGCTTACGCCTATACGAGCTCCAATAGGCGTCTCTGTGATAGTAGATCTAAATAAATTACATCAAACCACCGATTTTGGAAGGCTTTTATCTGAAGATTTGATATCACAACTTCAAAGGAAAAATATGGCAGTTATAGATATAAGGGCTCAAACCTTTATGCTCATAAATTCAAAAGGGGAATTTTATTTATCAAGAGATATAAATAATTTAAGAAAAGAATACAAGATAGGTTATGTGTTGGTAGGTACATATTCTGTAGGTGATTACTCAACATCTGTAAATGCCAGAATAATAGATGCCTCAAATGGTTTAGTGGTAGCTACAGCACATGCTTCTATACCTACACAGATAATAAGCGATTTACTCTACAACTCCTCTCAATCCGTGCCAGAGCTACAGCTAAGAGGCTCTTCAATGGCACCTTCTTACCAAAAGATAGCTCAAGCAACGAGCTTGCCAGCACAAACTACTTCAGAGGTAAAGCCTTCTTCTAAAAGCTTGAAAAAATAGTTTAAGCCGGTGTAGCTCAGTCGGCAGAGCGAGGCATTCGTAATGCCTAGGCCGTGGGTTCGAGTCCCATCGCCGGCTTTTGTTGATTTCAAAATATAAACATGCTATAATAGTAAAAACTTTTTAAAGGTGGCAGGTATGAAAGAAGGAAAAGTGGTTCAAGTAATAGGAGCGGTGTTAGATGTAGAATTTGACACAGAAGAATTACCCCCAATAAGACATGGGCTTGTTATGGACAGAAGGTTTATGGGGGATAACGATGAGTGGCTTACTGAGAAGCTTTACTTAGAAGTAGCTCAGCACATAGGAGAAAAAAGAGTAAGAGCTATAGCGATGGGACCTACAGACGGTATACAAAGAGGTGCCAAAGTTCAATATTTAGGTGGTCCTATAAAGATACCGGTGGGCGACGGTGTGTTAGGAAGAGTTTTTAACGTAATAGGGCAGCCCATTGATGAAGCTGGCGATGTAAAAGCCACAGACCATTGGCCGATGTTTAGGGACCCACCACCTCTTACAGAACAATCCACAAAGGTAGAGATACTTGAAACTGGTATAAAAGTTATAGATTTGCTAGAGCCCTACGTAAAGGGTGGTAAAGTAGGCTTGTTTGGTGGCGCTGGTGTTGGTAAAACTGTTTTAATGCAAGAGTTGATACACAACATAGCAAAATTTCACAAGGGTTATTCTGTTGTTATAGGTGTTGGTGAGCGCACCCGTGAAGGTAACGACCTTTGGCATGAAATGAAAGACTCTGGTGTTTTGCCATACACCGTTATGGTTTATGGACAGATGAACGAGCCACCAGGTGTTAGATTTAGAGTAGCTCAAACAGGTATTACAATGGCTGAATATTTTAGAGATGTTCAAGGTCAAGATGTTTTGACATTTATAGATAACATATTTAGATTTGTGCAAGCGGGTTCTGAAGTTTCTACGCTTTTAGGAAGATTGCCATCCGCCGTTGGATACCAACCAACGTTGAATACGGACGTCGGTGAAGTGCAAGAGCGTATCACTTCTACCAAAAAAGGTTCTATAACCTCTGTGCAAGCAGTTTATGTGCCGGCTGACGACATAACAGACCCAGCTCCTTACTCTATATTTGCCCATTTGGACGCTACAACGGTTTTGGCTCGTAGGCTTACAGAGCTTGGTATATACCCTGCTATAGACCCGCTTGAGTCTACATCCAAATACTTGGCTCCAGAATTTGTAGGTCAAGAGCATTACAACGTAGCTATGGAAGTAAAGCGTATACTACAAAGATACAAAGAGCTCCAAGAAATTATAGCCATACTTGGTATGGAAGAACTATCTGATGAAGATAAGGCTATAGTGAATAGGGCTCGTCGTATACAAAAGTTTTTATCGCAACGTTTCCACGTAGCAGAACAATTTACCGGTATGCCTGGTTCTTACGTAAAGCTTGAAGATACAATAAGAAGCTTTAAAGAAATATTGAGCGGCAAATATGATGATTTACCAGAAAACGCCTTCTATATGGTAGGAAGCATAGATGAAGCTATAGAAAAAGCTAAGAAAATGTAATATATTATATATATGAGAAATTTAGCTTTGACTTTAGGACTTTTGGCTACGGTAAGTTTTGGGGCTTTTGCCATTACCCCTCAGAAGATATTTGAAATGCATTGTATGCAGTGTCATAACGGCAAGAGAGCCCCATCTGCTAAAGAGCTTCACACAAAGTTTGCTGGTAAGAAAAAGGAACTTGTAGAAGCTATATCTCACTGTAGACCGGCTATGGCTTTGCCAGCATCAGAAAGGGAAGCTATAATAAATTGGTTATCTTCGAAGTAATATAAACAAAAGGCGGTATAGCTCAGGGGCTAGAGCGGAGATCTCATAAGTCTTAGGTCGGAGGTTCGAATCCTCCTACCGCCATTTTTAATTTTATATAAGTTCTTCTACTATTTCAAAGTCTAGCTTTCCTTTCTGTTCATCTACTTTGATGACTTTTACTTTTACACTATCTCCCAATCTATAAGTTTTATGGCTTTTGGCATCTATAAACCTATGATTTTCTTGGTCGTAGATAAAATCACCTTCCATAGAGCTTATGCTTACAAACCCTTCGGCCAATATAGTTTTTATCTGCACGAAGATGCCGTTTTGGATTATACCGGTGATAATGCCTTCGAAGATCTCTCCTATCTTATCTTTCATAAACCTCGCCCTTAAGAAATCTATAGCTTCGTATTCAATTTTGTCAGCCAAACGTTCTTTTTCGGAAAGATGTATTGCTGCTTCCTCAAGGTAAGCCATATTAAAAGCTAAAGTTTTTTTCTTTAAGATGGATTTTATTATGCGATGCACTATAATATCTGGATACCTTCTGATGGGAGAGGTAAAGTGCGTATAATGTTTTGATGCAAGGCCGAAGTGCCCTATATCTATGGGTGAGTATTTGGCTTTTTGCATGCTTCTTAAGGTTAAAAATCTCACCAAAAACTCTTCCTCTTTTCCTTCAAAATGTTCTATAATCCGTTGGAAGAACTTTGGCTCGAAATCTTCTGGCATTGTGGTTTTGTATCCAAGCCCAGATAGTATATCTAGAAGGTTTTGGACTTTGTCTTTATTTGGTTTTTCATGAACTCTATAAAAGCCTAAATCTGATTTTTCATTCATAAAAGTTGCTATCACTTCGTTGGCAGATACCATAAATTCCTCTATTATCCTATGAGCTATATGTCTTTCGTAAGGTAGTATAGCACTTGGTTCACCCGTTTCGTCTATTACGATCTCAGCCTCTGGTAGGTCAAAGTCTATACTTCCCAAGTCCCATCTTATCTTATGTCTTTTTCTATAAAGATTTTCCATCTCGATAAGGGTTTCTCTTATCTTGGGAAACGGTGGCTTGATTTTACCAGTTATTATATCCAAAGCTTGGTCGTAGGTAAGCCTTGTTTTTGAGTTTATAACGCTTTCATATATCTCGTAATGTTTTAGTTTTGCGCTTTTATCAAAAATCATCTCCACGCTAAGGCAAAATCTGTCTTCATTTGGCACAAGGCTACAAAGGTTTGAAGATAGCTCTTCTGGAAGCATGTGTATAGCTTCTCCTGGAAGGTAAACTGTGGTACCTCTTTCGTATGCTTCTTTGTCAAGCGCACCTCCAAATTTCACAAACAAAGACACATCTGCTATATGTACGAAAAGTCTGTAGTCATCGCCTTCTTTTTCAAGGTAAACTGCATCGTCAAAGTCCTTTGCTCTTACTGGGTCTATGGTAAAACAAGGCTGAGCTCTTAGGTCTTTTCGTTTCGATATCTCCTTTTGAAAATCAAATTTTTCTAAAAATGAGTTTAACTCTTTTATAGCCTCTTTCGGGTATTGATTTTTTAAGTTGTATTTTCTTTTTAAAAGCTCCAAAGACAAGAAGCTTTCAGATGGATTCCCTATTACTTCAATTATTTTTCCTTTGGCTTTTTGAGTCTTTGTAGGATATTTTGTTATTTTTACAAGTACAAGCTGGTCTGGTTTTATATTTTTGCACTGGTTTTTAGAAAGTTCTATATCGTGAAAGTGGTTTTCGTCTATTGGATTTGCAATGCATTTCTTGAAATTTGATATACTGCAAACAAACTCTTTTCTGGCTCGTTTTAGGACTCTTTCAATCCTTATCTCTTCTTTTCCTTTGTAAAGCACCACATAACCTTCCACCTCATCTTTATCAAACACTTTCTGCATTTCAAAAAATGGTATGTATATATCTTTAGAACCGTCCTTTGGTATTAAAAATCCAAAACCTGCTGGATTTGCCTCTACGACGCCTACCACCTTTTTTATAGATTCTCTGTTTAGGCTAAAATGTCCTTTGGTGGTGATGATTTTATCTTGTTTGATTAACTCTCTTAGAACTTTTCTCAGAACCTTTTTATCCACTGGTATATGCTTGGCAAGTTCGCCAAAAGAAACGGGCTTTTTCTTGGAAGATAAAAAACTTTCTAGAGCCGTAACTATCTCTTCTTTTTCCATTAGAGCTTTACTCTCCCTTTAAACTCTCTTTGTAGTTCTCTCTTTATATCTTTTTCTTTTAGCTCTTTTCTCTTGTCGTAAAGTTTTTTGCCTTTGACAAGAGCTATGTCTACTTTTACCTTGCCGTTTTTAAAGTAAAGGCTAAGCGGTATTATTGTGTAACCTTTTTCCTTTGATTTCCCTAAAAGCCTTAAGATTTCCCTTTTGTGAAGAAGTAGCTTTCTCTTTCTAAGTGGGTCTGGGGGTTTTATGGTGGCGTACTTGTAGGGGGCTATGTATAAGTTGTGTAAAAACGCTTCGCCGTTTTCTATCCTAACAAAAGCATCTTTGAAAGATACGGTTTGCTTGTTCCTTATGGATTTTATCTCTGGTCCTAAAAGCTCAATACCTGCTTGATAAGTTTCTACAACCTCATTTTCATGCAAGCCTTCTTTGTTTACATACCTCGGTGTATTATTTTGTTCTTGTTTTTTCATAATATATAATATACTATATCCTTATAGATAAGTGTATTTAATTTACGCAAAAGCTATGGAGTCATGCTATAATAATATTTTGATGGAGGCTTAGTATGAGTATAGGTATTATACCAAATGAAACCCTGTTTGTAGAGATTGTCCTTTTCTTAGTTTTTGTAGCCGTGGTAAATTATATGGTTTTGAAACCGTATCTTGGTATAGCTAAAGAAAGACAAGATCAAGCTGATAAAACGCTTAAAGAAGCACAGGCTCTTGCCAAAGAACGTGAAATGCTCTTAAAAGAGGCTCAAGAGATTTTGGAAAAAGCTAAAAAAGAGGCTCAAGAGATTTTGGAAGAAGCTATAAAAAAAGCAAACGATGAGAAGCAAAGAATATTAAAAGAAGCAGAGGAAAAGGCTGAACTTGAATATCGTACTCAAATAGAAAAGATAAAACAAGAACTAGAAGAGCAGAAAAAAGTTTTAGAAGCTTCTTTGGACTCTCTTGTAGAATCGCTGGTAGAAAAGGTAATAAAGGGGTAAGTTTATGTCTAACTATGTATTTGAAAATATATGGAAAGCTGTTAACGTAATATTGTTTTTTGCTTTAGTTTATAAGTTTGCTGGCAAGCAAATAAAAGATATGTTTGAGAAAGCTTACAAATCATTGATATCTCAAGTAGAAGAACCTCTTTCTAAGCTTTTATCCAATAGAGAGGCTGTTTCCTTAGCCAAAAAAGAAGTTGAAGAAGCAAGAAAGAAATATGAAAAAGCTCTAGAAAATCAAAGAATACTTGCAAAAGAACAATATGAGGAAATACTATCTCATGCAAAGATGGTGGCTCAGAACATAGAGAAGATGGGTAAAGAAATGGTAGAGGTAGAAGCCAACAGGTTAAAGTCTCAGCTTATATCCGGGTTAAGCTCATCTTTGATATCAAAAGCAGAGGTTAAGTTAAAAGAGGCTTTTAAAGATGAAAAAGTAGAGACTTCTTATATAAAGTCAAGGCTTGAGAGGTTAGGCAAATGAAGGTAAACAAGGAGTTGGCTAGAAAGCTGGCAAAGAAGATTGTTTCTTCTGTTCCAAAAGATAAAGAATCTCTTAGCGCTGTATCTGATTTTTTAGGGCTTTTAGGGATACTTTATAGAAAAGAACCAAAATTTAGGGATTTTGTTTTATCTCCTTTTGTATCAAATGAGCAAAAAAAAGCTTTTATAAAAAGTCTTATACAAAAGGGTAATATACCAAAGGAGATAGAGTTTTTTGTGGATGAGCTTATTGACTTAAACCTTCTTAGAATTGTTAGTGAGATTAAAAGGCTGTTTGATTACGAATCTGAAAAAATATTGTCTATTTATAAAGGTAAACTTATCTTTGCTAAAGAGCCTGCAAAAGAGCTTGTAGACGAAATAATACAAAGAGTTGAAAAGGTTTTAAATAGAAAGATAGAGCCAGAAATATCTGTTAACGATGCGTTGATAGGTGGGTTTGAGTTAAGGCTTTCTGGATTGGTGCTTGATACATCTGTAAGAAGTGTTTTGCAAAATTTGTCCAATAAAGTTAAAAGCTTATAAAACGGTGTGAAGGTAAAAGCCGCCAGCTGGAAGGACCTTCACGCTAAAAAGAAGGCGGGGTAAAAATACCAGCATCAAGGGTATCCTTGATAAAAGGGTGTGAGATATGACACTTGCTTACGATGACGCTTTGGAGATACTGAAATCTCAGCTTCAAAGCTTTGAAACAGACATAAAGATGGAAGAGGTTGGCGTGGTTTATGCTGTAGGTGATGGTGTTGCAAGAGCCTACGGTCTTGATAACGTTATGGCCAACGAGCTTTTGGAATTTGACAGCGGTGAGGCTGGACTCGCTTTTAACCTTGAAGAAGACAACGTTGGTATCATAATACTTGGTTCAGAGTCTGGTATAAAAGAAGGTAGTATAGTAAAACGTACGGGTAGAATATTGGACGCTCCTGTTGGTGAAGAGCTTGTAGGCAGGGTTATAGACCCTTTAGGTAATCCGTTAGATGGCAAAGGACCCATCAACGCAAAGCATAGAAGCCCAGTAGAAAAGATAGCCCCAGGTATAGTAAAAAGAAAGTCCGTTCACGAACCTCTTCAAACAGGTATAAAAGCTATAGACGCTATGATACCAATAGGTAGGGGACAAAGAGAGCTTATAATAGGAGATAGGGCTACAGGTAAAACCACCGTTGCCATAGACACTATATTAAATCAAAAAGATACGGATGTTTATTGTATATATGTGGCTATAGGCCAAAAGAAATCTACTACCGCCCGTATTATAGAGCTTCTTGAAAGAGAAGGTGCCATGAAATATACCACCGTTGTGGTGGCTTCTGCTACAGATCCAGCTCCTTTGCAATACTTGGCACCATTTACTGGTTGCACAATAGGTGAGTATTTTAGAGACAACGGTAAGCACGCTCTCATCGTTTACGATGACTTATCAAAACATGCAGAAGCTTACAGACAACTTTCTTTGTTGGTGAGACGCCCTCCCGGAAGAGAAGCTTATCCTGGTGATGTATTTTATCTGCATTCAAGACTTCTTGAAAGAGCGGCTAAGTTAAACGATGAGCTTGGCGCAGGTTCTTTGACGGCACTTCCTATAATAGAAACAAAGGCTGGCGACGTGTCAGCTTATATTCCTACCAACGTTATATCTATAACCGATGGTCAAATTTATTTGGAACCTGACCTCTTTAACAAAGGTATAAGACCAGCTATAAACGTTGGTCTTTCTGTATCAAGGGTTGGTGGTAGCGCTCAGATAAAAGCCATGAAACAAGTGGCTGGTACTTTGAGACTTGACTTAGCTCAGTTTAGGGAATTGGAAGCTTTTATGCAGTTTGCTTCTGACCTAGATAAAGCTACTCAAGATACCATCAATAGAGGTTTAAGGCTTGTAGAATTGTTAAAACAAGGTCCTTACAGTCCTATACCTGTGGAAAAGCAAGTTATAGCTATATACGCAGGTACAAACGGTTATCTTGACGATATACCTGTGTCATCTGTAAGAAAGTTTGAAATGGAGTTGTATGGATTTTTAGATGCAAACTTTAAAGACCTCTTAGATGAGTTGAAGACCAAAAAAGCTATAGATGATTCTGTAAAATCTAAGCTAAAAACAGCCTTAGACAAATTTAAGGCAAGCTTTATTCCATAATAATTTGGCCCCGTTTTGGGGCTTTTATTTGAATAACAACCTTCTTTATATAATCTTTATCAGCTAATCATTGCAAAATTGTTTGCTTGTTATATATATAGTTATACCAATTTTGAAAGGAGGTTGTTTATGGCTTACGAACGACTTATAGGTACTCTTAAACAAGAAAGCAAAGTTTTAGTGTCTGAAGAGATTAAAAGACGAAAAGCACTTTTAGATAAACTTAAATCTAGTCCTAAAAGCGATTTTGAAGATATATACAGAGAGGAGAAAGAAAAACTTGAAAATAAACAAAAATTGATGTAAAATATACTTTGGTTTTATTTAGGGGTCGTAGCTCAGTTGGGAGAGCGCCGATATGGCATGTCGGAGGTCACGGGTTCAAGTCCCGTCGACTCCATTAAAACTTCATAAAGTATAATAATTTTCAAGGTTTTCAGGTATAATAATAGTATGTCAAAGAAAAAAAGCGGTATAAGGTTAAAAGATTTTGTTGAAACCTATGGTTTAGAGGACAAAGTAGACGAAATAAAAAGTGTACTTAGAGAATGGCGTAGCAAAAACATATCCCAAGTTACGCAGTATATAGAAGAAGAAGATAAAGATTTTTTGATAGAGTACTATGAGCTTTCAGAAGCTGTGCTTGTTGAGGAAACTCCAAAAACTGCCGCTAAAGAAATAGAAAAAGAGCATGTTAAATCTACTAAAAGCCAAAAACCAACTTCTAAAAAACCAGTTCAACCAAAACCAATACAAGCACCAAAAAAACAAGAAGCCCCGGCAAGAAAACCAGAAATAAAACAAGAAATAAAAGACCAAATAGTTTTGCCAGAGCCAAAGAAAGAAGAGCAACTATCAGCACCGGTAATCTCAGAAACTTCTAAACCTGTAGAATCAAAACCAGAAGAAAATATAAAGCAAGATAAATCTGTTGAAAGACTTGAAGAGCGTATGCATAAGGATGTTGAGGAAAAGACTACTCAAGAAAAACCAAAACAAGAACCTTTAACTGAAACAAAACCTATTGAAGAAAAGCAGTCAGTTCAAGAGAAGAAAGAGCATACGGAAGAAGAAAGCAAGATAAAAGAAGAAAAACAAGAGAAAGCAAGAGAAGAGCTAACACAGGTAAAAGCTAAAGAGCAAGAGAAGGTTGAAACAAAACAAGAAACTCCAAAGGCGTCTTCTCAAAAACCTAAGAAAGAACCTCAAAAGCCGCCTCCACCAAAAGAAGAAGCAAAGAAAGAGGAAGAGATAAAGATAATAGAAATTCCTGAAGTGATATCCGTAAGAGAGTTTGCCGAGCTTTTAGGAGTGGGTCCAAATCAAATTATAAAAGAACTTTTCCAAGAAGGCATATTGGTAACTATAAACCAAAATATAGATCCTAACTTAGCTGTTAAAATAGCAGAAAAGTTTGGATACCTAGCTGAGATAAAAAAACCGGAGATAGTTATAGAAGAGGAAGAACAAATAGAGGAAGACCCATCGAAGCTAAAACCACGTCCTCCGGTAGTAGTGGTGATGGGGCACGTAGACCACGGTAAAACTACATTGCTTGATACTATAAGAAAAACCAACGTTGCTGCAAGAGAAAAGGGTGGTATAACTCAACACATAGGCGCTTCAATGGTAAAGACTAAGGATGGAAGGCTTATTACATTCTTGGATACTCCAGGACACGAAGCGTTTACAAGTTTGCGTGCCAGAGGTGCTCAGGTAACAGATGTTGCTATATTGGTTGTGGCAGCTGATGATGGTGTTATGCCACAGACTATAGAAGCCATAAATCATGCTAAAGCTTTTAACGTGCCAATAGTGGTAGCGGTTAACAAAATAGATAAGCCAGGTGCTGATCCTTCTAGAGTAAGAAGAGAGTTATCGGAAGTGGGGATTATACCAGAAGAGTGGGGTGGAGATACTGTTTTTGTAGACGTGTCTGCTAAAACTGGGCAAGGAGTTGATGAGCTTCTTGATATGGTTATGCTTGTGGCAGACATGTTGGAGTTAAAAGCCAATCCAGACAAAAAAGCGAAGGGTACTATTATAGAATCGAGACTAGACAAACAAAAAGGTCCAGTGGCTACTGTGCTTGTTACGGAAGGTACTTTGAAGGTAGGGGATATATTTGTAGTAGGCGCTACTTACGGTAGAGTAAGGGCTATGATGGATAGTCTTGGCCATAAAGTCAAACAAGCAACACCTTCTATGGCTGTAGAGATTATAGGTTTTGAAGAAGTACCGGAGGCCGGAGATGTATTAAAGGTTGTAGATTCTGAAAAGCAGGCAAAAGAACTTGCTCAAATAAGAAAAATGGCCAAAGAGCAAGAGAAAAACAAGGAACTTGGCATATCTTTAGATGATATATTTAAGAAAATCAAAGAGGGTGAAGTAAAAGAGCTTAAACTTATAGTCAAAGCCGATGCTGTAGGTTCTTTGGAAGCCATTAAAAAATCTTTATCAGATATAAAAACCTCAGAAGTTAGCATAAGGGTAATCCATGAAGGCGTTGGTTCTATTACAGAAGGCGATGTAATGCTTGCAAAAGCCGCAAAGGCAATAATACTTGGTTTTAACGTAAGACCAGATGCTAAAGCAAAAGAAGCTGCCGAAAGGGAAAAAGTTGATATAAGGGTTTACGGTATTATATATGAGCTTTTAGACGATGTGAAGAAAGCCATAAGCGGTATGCTTTCACCGGTAAAGAAAGAAATTACGCTAGGTCTTGCTGAAGTAAGAGCTACCTTCAAAGTAAAAGGCGCTGGTACTGTAGCTGGTTGTTATGTATTAGAAGGTAAAATTGTTAGAAATCAAAGGGCAAGACTTATAAGAAATGGTGTTGTAATATACGATGGCAAGATAGAGTCTTTAAAGCGTTTCAAAGAAGACGTAAATGAGGTAGCCAGAGGTTACGAATGTGGTATAAAGCTTGAGAACTACAACGATATCAAAGTGAAAGACGAAATAGAATGCTATGAAATAAAGGAAGAAAAGCAAACCCTTTAACGTTGTTTAATGCTATGGTTTAAAAATATATCAAGTTTTAGATTAAAGCTTATAACTCTTTTTAGTGTTCTTGTAATTTTAAGTATGGGGTTTGTAGCCATTAGTACATCGTTTGTTCTTCATAAAATCCTAATAAATTATATGTACACATATCTAAACAATCAAGCAAAACCTGTTATAGAATTCTATTCTATATATTCAAACGATCTTGCCAAAGAGGCGAAGGATATGATAGACGATATCACATCAGAAAACATAACCGCTGTTGTTCTATCTTCAAATGGTAGTGTGCTGAGCGTAGGGTCTTTTGAAGATTCTGAAAAACCTATACCTATAAACAACTATATTTTAAACTTATTTTTAAAGAAACCAATGGGTACTTTTGAAGAAAACGGAGAAGATTACGCTTACATAGTCAAAAAGACAAAGGATGTTTATTTTGTAGTAATAGGCAGGTTAAGAGAAATAAACAAGGTTATAAAGCAATTTATTTATATGCTTATTGTCCTCACGATAGGGGTTGTCGTATTTTCTGTACTTACCATATATACAATTTTAAATAGAATATTGAAACAGCTTGATGATATTACAAGGATATCTGAGAATATATATGCTGGTAATATGGACATAGATATTCCAGACAGTAGTTCCAGTGATGAATTTGGAATAATGTTTAGGGCTTTTAAAAACATGGTAGAAAAATTAAACAACACGATAAAAATTCAAAAGAACTTTATAGCGGATGTTTCTCACGAATTTAAAACGCCAATTAGCTATATAAAAGCCCAAATTGAGTTTATTTTGACAGGAGTTTATCAAGAAGATGAGGTGTTCGATGTGCTTAGGAAAGTTTATAAACAAACGGACGTGCTTAGCAAGTTCACAGAAGATCTTTTGGCTTTAGCGCGTTTAGAGTCAAACATACCTATTTCGAAAACAGAGTTAGATGTAGTTTCGCTTCTTAATCAACTAAAAGAAGAGTTCTCAATCCAAAATAGGAATATTGTTCTTGATATTAAAAGCCAAGATATTTGGATAGCAGACCCGCACTATTTGAAAATAGCTGTAAAAAATCTTTTGGAAAACGCTATAAAGTATTCTGATAAAGATATTATACTTGGATATACTGGAGACTGTATCTATGTGAAAGATTTTGGCCCTGGTATACCTCAAGAGAGTTTACCTCTCATATTTGAACGTTTTTATAGAGTTTCAAAGGATAAAAGAGGTCTTGGTTTAGGGCTTTCTATAGTAAAAGCTATAGCTCAAATACACAACTTTAGCCTTAGTGTAGAAGTAAAAGACGGCACAACTTTTTATATATGCAAATGATATAATATTTTAAAATGAAAATAGGCCTTATAGCTGGTGCTGGAGAACTGCCAGAAATATTTAGAAAAAATGCCCTAAGAAATGGTGATGATGTTTTTACTATAGGTGTAAACGATATCACTACGATTCAATCAGACGTAACGCTTCCAATCGGCAAGCTATCAAAGCTTGTTGAGCTTTTAAAAGAAAAAAATGTAGAGCAAATAGTTATGCTTGGCAAATTTGAACATAAGCTAAGCTTAGACCCAAGAGATTATGATATAAAAGCCATTTCTATACTAGCCTCTTTAAAAGATAGAAAACCATCGAACATAGTAAAGGCTTTTATAAAGTTTATGGAAGAGGAAGGGTTTGGTTTTTTAGACCCAAAACCTTATTTATCTGAGCTTTTAATGGAAAAAGAAGGGCTTTTAAACGACGTAGAGTTAGACCAGAATGTTGTTGAAGATATAGAGTTTGGTGCTGAGATAGCAAAGAATATTGCCGATATGGATATAGGTCAGACGGTGGTGGTAAAACAAAAAGCTGTTGTGGCTGTGGAGGCTATGGAAGGTACTGATAAAACTATTCTTAGGGCTTTTGATATAGCTGGTAAAGGTGTTGTTGTAATAAAATCAGCCCGCACAAATCAAGATTTTAGGATAGATGTCCCTACCGTTGGCATAGATACGTTAAATACTTTGAAAGAGGTAAAGGCAAAAGCTATTGCTATTCAAAAAGGAAAAGTTTACGTGCTTGAAAAAGAAAAGTTTATTAAAATGGCGAACCGTTTTGGTATAGGTGTATACGCTTATGAATAGAAATATGCTTATATTGTTTTTAGCAACACTTTCTCTTTTCAACCCTTCTTTTGCATTTGATAGGTGCGATGTTTACGGTGTGTTTTTAGAAGCTTGCGCTAATTTTGGTCAAAAACATGATTTTAGTGCATGTAGCGATTTTGAAAACGAGTTATCGAAGGTTGTTAAGTCTAATTCTAAAAGCACAAAACTTTTTATAGACGCTTGTGGTATGGCTTGTAAGGGTAGTGTTTTAAACAAGGGACTTTCTAAATTAGGTGTAGAAGCTTTTGTGAAAATGTGTAAAATACTTAAATGAGAATAGTTTTAGAGCTTTTAAAAGAAAATATATTAAACAACGCAAGTCAAATATACAACCGTGTGAATAAACCTATAGTTGCTGTGGTAAAAGCAAACGCCTATGGTATGGGAAGCGTTGAGGTTTCTAAAGTTCTTGATGATAGCCCATATGTAAAATCTTTTGCGGTGGCTTGTATAGAAGAAGCTATAGAGTTAAGAGAGGCTAATATAAAAAAACCAATCCTTGTACTGGGTGGGGTTCTTTACCAAGAAGATGTAGAATATCTAAAACACTATAAGCTTACACCGGTTGTTTCAAGCGCCTATCAGTTTGATATGATAAAGGATGCTGGCATAGACTTTCACGTAAAATTTGACACTGGCATGGGGAGGTTAGGATTTTTTGAGCTTCAAGAGGATATAGCAGAGCATCCTAATTTAAAGGGTGTTATGACTCACCTTGCTTCACCGTTAGATAAAGAGTATAGCGCTTTTCAAATACAAAAGTTTAAAAATATTGTTAAAAGCTTAAAAAGAAACAACATTGAAATACACTATCAAAGTTCTGCTGGACTTATGTATGAAAAAGACTTTACCACTGTTGTAAGAATAGGCCTCGCAATGTACGGTGAGAAACCCTACGATAGTTTTGACATATGTATAAAGCCAATATACCGGGTGAAAGCTAAGGTTATATCGTTGAAAAATTTTAAAAAGGGCGACAAGATATCTTACGGAGGAACATATACTTTATCTAAAGACGCTACTATAGGTGTAGTTTCTATGGGTTATGCCGATGGTATTCCAAAATCTCTTGCAAACAAATGGTATTTTTACTTTAACGGCGCAAAGCTCCCAATGGTTGGTGCGGTGACTATGGACATGACGATGTTTGAACTTCCTGAAGGGATAAATGTAAAAATAGGAGATTACGTGGATTTTGTGAATGAGCAGCATACGTTTTCTATGGCTTCTAAGATTGTAAAAACAATACCTTACGAGTTGATGTGCAGGATGGGCAAACGTGTAAAGAGAGTAGTGGTTTAATATGTCTTTGATATTGACTTTTAATTTATATATGGTATAATAATAGGCTATTAAGTTTTATAAAATGGAGGCAATATGGATAGTGTAAAGACTATAAGGCCAAAGCCACAGGATATTAAGAGAGAGTATTGGATAATAGACGCTAAGGATATGGTGTTGGGAAGGCTGGCAGCTAAATGTGCCAGTATATTAAGGGGCAAGCACAAACCTATATATCAACCTGATGTAGACTGCGGTGATTTTGTGATAGTTATAAACTCTAAACTTGTGAAAACAACGGGTAATAAACTAAGAGACAAGGTCTATCAGTTTCATACAAATCATCCTGGTGGTCTAAAAGAGAAGTCCCTTGGCTTTATGTTGGAAAATAATCCAAACCAAGTTATTATGTTGGCGGTAAAGAGGATGCTGCCTAAAAATAGACTTGGCCATAGGATATTAAAAAGGTTGAAGGTTTATGAAACCGATAAGCATCCTCATATAGCCCAAAATCCTAAACCTCTTAAGTAAAAGGAGTATATATTATGGCAGCAGTAGTTAGAAATTTTAAGGTTTTAGAAGATAACTCTTATCACGGTGTTGGTAAGAGAAAGGACAGCGTAGCTAGAGTATGGCTTGTAAAAAATGCCAACGGTTTTATAGTAAAAGCCAGAGACTCACAGAAAGAGTACGACATGAGAGAATACCTTCAAAGGGATAGCTCTTTTGCTAAGGTGCTTATGCCTTTTAACATTACAAATACCAACGGCAAATTTGGCGTTTACGCTATAGTAAACGGTGGAGGCTTGTCTGCTCAAGCGGAAGCTATAATGTACGGTATAGCCGATGCTCTTTTAACCTATAATCCAAATTTTAGGACTACCCTTAAAAAAGCAGGTCTTCTCAAAGTGGATGCTCGCATTAAAGAACGTAAAAAATATGGTAAGATGGGTGCTCGTGCCAAATTTAGATGGAGCAAGAGATAATAAAGGTTGGTATAGCTGGATTTACTGGCTATACCGGTTTAGAACTTTTAAGAATATTATCAAAACATCCTAAAGTAAAGATAACATCTTTATCTTCTTCTACATACTACGATAAGTATCTGCACGATGTTTTAGATTTCGCCAATATAGAAAATATTAGAATCACAAAAGAGCTTGAAGATGTGGATGTGGTGTTTTTAGCTTTGCCTCATGAGGCTTCTTTAAGCCAAGTTCCTTTTTACGCTTCTAAAAATATAAAAATTATAGATTTATCTGGAGCTTTTAGGTTAAAAGATAAAAATATCTTTAGAGAATACTACAATTTAGAGTATAAGCTTGAGCATGAGTCTATTGTTCAAGAGGTTATTTACGGTTTACCGGAGCTTTTTAGAGAAGATATAAGAAAAGCCAATATCGTATCAAATCCAGGATGTTATCCTACTGCGGTGATACTTGGAGTTCTCCCTATTGTAAAAAAAACTTCTTATAGAAAGCCTATAATAGTAAACGCTGTTTCTGGAGTTTCTGGAGCTGGAGCTAAGTTAAAGCAAGAATTTCATTTTCCATATATGGAACAAAACGCTTTTTACTACGGCATAGGAAAACATAGGCATACCCCAGAGATGTCTATGTATCTTGGTTTAGAAGTGCAGTTTAGTCCTATGGTTATTCCTGCTTCAAGAGGGATGATTGCAAATATAAAGCTTTTTGACATAGAAGATATTGATTTTCAAGCTCTTTATGAGGATTTTTACAAGGACGAGCCTTTTGTAAAATTAACAGACAAACCACCTCATACTAAGTGGGTAATAGGCACAAACATGTGCTATATATATATTTACTATCATAAAAGCTTAAAAATGCTTGAGATTATAAGCGCTATAGATAACCTTGGTAAAGGGGCTTCTTCTCAAGCTGTTCAAAATATGAACATCATGTTTGGTTTGAAAGAAACACTTGGCATAGAACAATTTCCTGTAATACCTTGAAAGCTTTACCGATATTTGCCATACTTTATAACAAAAACTACGAAGAAAATTTATACATTGTTTTAGAAAAGCTTGGAGATTTTGGCGGATTTTGCATATCGGAACATTTTTACTTTGAAAATCTTCAAAAATATTATTCAAAGGAGATGGAAAAACCTCTTTTTAAAGTTTACCTTTATGCAAAAAATCTTTTCGAAGATACGGATATTTTAAGTCTAAAGCTGAAAACAATAGAAATAGAAAAACTGTTTAGTATAAATTTTAAAAGGACTGTTAATATAGACCCTGGTTATATAAATAAACAACATCTTATTTTGGCTTCTTCCAAAGAAAGAGGTGCTAGAATTCATATAGGCAAAAATATATTCTTAGAGATGGAGTATATTTATATTTATAAAGATTTTAAACCTTTTTATTGGACTTATCAAGATTATAGGCATGAAAGAGTGAAGTCGTTTTTCAAAATGGCAAGAAATTATTATCTTAGTTTTATCTAGATTTTTGATATAGAGTATAAAAATTGCCTTGTTTTCTTATGAGGTCTTCAAAAGTGCCTTCTTCTAATATCCTTCCATCCTCTATGTAAAGGATTCTATCACAATTTATTATATTTGAGAGCCTATGAGCCACTATTAGTATTGTTTTATCTTTAAAAACCTCAAAAATGTTTGATATAACAATCTGTTCCGTATGTACGTCAAGGGCTGAAGTAATCTCGTCTAACAAAATTATATCTGGATTTGTTAGAAAAATCCTCGCTATGGCTATTCTTTGTCTTTCGCCTCCTGATACTGTGTATCCATATTCTCCTAAAACGGTGTCAAGACCGTTTTTCAATGTAAATAAAAATTCAGCTTTTGCTAGTTTTATAGCTTTTATTAAAAGCTCTTCTGATGCGTTTGGATTTGCTATTAAAAGGTTGTTTCTCACGGTATCGTTGAATATGAAAACATGTTGAGAAGCAAAGGCTATTTTAGATCTTATCGATTTATTTGTTATATCCTCTAAACTTTTATCTTTTATATATACATCTCCTTTGTAGCTTACAAGCTTTGGAAGTATATCAAGAAGCGTAGATTTACCAGCGCCGGTAGGTCCCACTATACCTATTTTTTCACCTGGGTTTATAGTTAGATTTATATCTTTAAGAATTTCCTTAGAATCTATTGTTACATATACATTTTTCATAACAATAGGCACTAAGAGGTTATTTATATTTATAGTGCCGTCTTTTTCTTTTTGAAGCAAGAGCATCTCTTGAACCCTTTTTACGAGCGGGATTGAGGAGCGCATGTTCATAAAGCCTTTTTGAGTCTCCATGATGGGCATTTGTATGAGCAATAAAGCGGTTAGATAGGAGATAAAGTTCCCAGCGCTAGTATAACCATGTACTATCCTATAGCCTCCATATAAAAGCACCAAACCAAAAACTATATAACCAGTAGATTGATTGAATATTGAATTCATTACCGTATAAAATATAGTTTTTACACCTGCTTTAAATAAATTTTTATTTGCTTGGATAAAACGTTCTAAAAATTTATTTTCAGCTCCGAATATTTTTATGTTTTCTATGCCGCTTATGAGTTGCGTTACATGTTGATTTATAATACCCAACCTTTCTTGGTTTAGTTTTACATATTTAGCTCTTTTTGTTCCAAAGTATTTTACCGAATAAGATATAATGGGAAAAGCAAATATTATTATAACGGTTAGATATATATCTCTATATATTAAAACGCCTAAAAGCAAAAGTACCGTTATTGGTTCTTTTATAAGGGATAGCATATAGTCTATAAGTATATTTTTTATTGCGTTTATATCGTTGTTGAATCTACTTATTATATCGCCGCTTGGATGATTTATGAAAAAATCTACCTTTGAATAAAGGAGCGAAGAAAACATTTTTTCTCTGAAATCCATGAGAAGTTTCTCTGATACCATGTTCATAAGGAAGTTTCTTAAGAAGAAACCAATTTGGATGACAACAGCAGCCGCTGCAAAAAGATATAGGATCATGTAAAGTTTGTTTGATTCTTTCAATATGAATACGTCGTCCATTATTCTTTTAACAAGATATGTCATGAAAGACGTTCCTAACCCCTCTAAAATGGAGCCAAATATGACAAGGCTTACAGATGCCCAATAGGGTTTTAAGTTAGATAGAAGCCATTTTATTTGTTCCATCAAACATCAGATGCATCAAAGCTTTTTGCGTGTGAAGTCTATTTTCTGCTTGATTGAATATAAAATCTGCATGTTTTTCAAAGACTTCTTTTGTTATCTCTTGTCCCTTTTTGGCTGGTAGACAATGCATAACTTTTACATCTTTTTTAGCGTAAGAAAGTAACTTGGCATTTACCTGATAATCTTTTAACAAATTTATTTTGTGGTCTTTTGAGCCTTCATCGTTCATTGAAATCCATACATCCGTATATATTATATCTTTGTCTTTAGCAGCTTTTATAGGATCTTCTTCCAATATAATCTCTGCCCCTGTTTGTTTTGAAACTTCTAAAGCTCTTTTTAAACTTTCTTCATCTGGCCTTAGTTCTTTTGGCGTGCATACGGTTAGGTTTAGTCCAAATATAGCAAAAGCTGATATTAGTGCGTTTGCCATGTTGTTGCCATCGCCTATGTAAAGCACTTTTATATTTTTTGTTTTTTCTCTAAAAGCTTCAAAAAGGGTAAATATATCTGATATAGCTTGGCAAGGATGAGTATAGTCTGTAAGAGCGTTTATAACAGGTATAGCAGAGTATTGAGCAAATTCTAAAAGCCACTGGTGAGAGCCAGTTCTTATAACTACGCCATCTACGTAACGAGACAGCGTCCTAGCGCTATCTGAAGCATCTTCTCCTCTTGACACTTGAAGGCTTGATTCCTGTAGAAATATTGGGTTACCGCCGAGCTCTTTTATGCCTACTTCAAAAGAAACCCTTGTTCTTGTAGAAGGTTTGCTAAAAAGAAGCGCTATGTTTAAGTTTTGTAAGCTTTTAGGATTGAAATTGTTGTATTTAAAATCAAAAGATAAATCTATGATACGCTTTGCTTCATCAAAAGTGATATCCCATACGTCCAAAAAGTGCGCTTTCATATATCTATTATAACAAATTATATGCCTGTGAAAAGCCTTATTATATCGCTTAGTATTGCAACGGCTGATAGAGAAACTACAAAAGCTATACCTATCTTTTGCCAATATTCTTTAAACTTTTCCGATAATGGCCTTCTTATGATAGCTTCTATTAAAAATAGCACTATAAGACCACCATCTAACATGGGTATAGGCAGAATGTTTATTATGGCAAGTTGCAAAGAAACAAAAGCCATAAACCCCAAAAACTCTCCTAAGCCACCTTCTGCCGCTTGCCCCGACATTTTTGCTATGCTTATTGGTCCACTTAGGTTTAAAACAGATGCATGCATTGTGACCAAAGCTTTTATAGACTCCGCGCTAAGGATTGTTAGTTCTTTTATCTTTCTAACAGCTTGAATCATGGCTTCGTTTATGGGATATCTTTTTAATACGTATTTAGTCTCTGGGTATATTCCTATGTAATATTCTTTTAGCTTGGTAGAATATTTTGGTATAACGTCTTTTACTATTAGAGTGTTTGATCTTTCTATTACAAGCGTTATTGGATTGCCTTTGTCTTTTCTCATATAATCTGTTAATTCGTACCAATTTTTTATAGGTATTGCCGTAGATATATTGTTCATTTTTACTGCAAGTATCTTATCGCCTTCTTTTAACCCTATTTGAGAAGCCGGTGAATTTTTTATAGTACCACCTACTACAGGAGCTATCTCAGGTAATATTCCAATGGAATCTTTATTTAGAATCTTACCTAGCGTTACAGTGGCAGTATATAAATGTCCGTTTCTCTTAAAAACTATTTGAGAGGTTTTCCCTACGGCTTTTATCTCTGCTATATATAGGTCTTTCCATGTTTTTATAGGTACGTTGTCTATCTTTATTATGGTATCGCCTGGTTTTATACCAGCTTTGTAAAATGGTGATTTTTTGGTGATATAGCCAACTTTTACTGGCTCTTCTATGTAAGCTGGCTGATGTATGCCTATGTAAAAAGATAATGTAAAACCTATAAAAGCTATAATTAAGTTAAACAACGGTCCTGCCGCTGCTATAAGTATCTTTTGCCACGGTGCTTTTGAGGAAAATGCCCTTGGGTCTTTGGAACTTACTTCGTCCTCTTCGCCGTAGAGTTTGACATAACCTCCCATTGGTATATAGGCTATTTGGTATTCGGTTTCTCCTATCTTCTTTTTAAATATTGGATTTCCAAAACCCACAGAGAATACTTCTACTTTTACACCAAATAGTTTAGCAAATATAAAATGGCCAAACTCGTGAAATACTATTAAAATGCTTATAAGAATTAAAAACGCTAAAACAGTATGTATCATGAAGACCTCACTATGCTTACAACCACTTCCCTCTCTCTTGGTCCATCAAACTCTGCTAAAAATACAGCTTCCCATTTTCCCAACATAAGCCTTCCTTCTAATATAGGTATTATTCTAGAATTTCCTATGATAGAAGATTTAATATGAGCTGCGGCATTTCCTTCCATGTGAGAATAGCCGTTTGTCCAAGGTATTAGTTTATCGAGCGTGTTTAGTATGTCTTTTACAACGTCAGGGTCTGCTCCTTCGTTAATAAAAACCGCAGCAGTAGTATGCGGTACGTAAACTATGCAAAGTCCATTGTCAATAGAAGAAGCTTCTACTATTTCCTTTATTCTTTGGGTTATATTTACTACCGAGGTATGCTTTGCTGTTCTTACTTTGATTCTCTCTATCATAGTTTTATTTTAGCACAGTCAAACGTCTTTTGTTTTTGAAATAATCTTTTAACATGTTTTCAAAAGCGCTGTTGTTCTTATATTCCCACTTTAGCTTAAGCTCAAAATATTCAATTATATTTGTATTGCTTAAAATTGCTCCATTTTTCTTGTCCAAAGAAAAGAAGTACACTTTTTCTATCCTAGCCAAGCTTATTGCATAAGCACACATAGGGCACGGTTCTAAGCTTACATAAATATTGCATCCATCGAGTCTTTTTGTATTTAGTGTGTTCATTGCTTTTTCTAAAGCTAGTATTTCCGCATGTTCTATGCTTTTTATACCGTTAAAAGCCCAAGACACTATCTCATCATTTTTTGTAACTACGGCACTTACTGGTATTCTATCTTGGGCTATAGCTTCTTTGCAAAGTTCCAAAAGCTTTTTTTCTATATACTCTATTTGCACACCTCTTCCGATGTAAGCCTTTCTAAATTCATATCTTCAAGCATCTTGTAATCTTTTTTGATGTCTCTTCCGGCTCTTGTCAGATATCCACCTGCCATCAGTGCGTTTGCCATAAAAGCTGCCATGCCGTGAAAATCACCCAATGTTTGCTCTCTACCGCCACAAAGCCTTAACTCTGCACTTTTGTTTGTAAATCTAAACATAGCTATTATTTTAAGAGCATCTAAAGCTCTTAAAGGTTTGTTGTTTTCTAAGGGTGTGTTTGGTATAGGCATAAGAAAGTTTAAAGGTATAGAATCTACGCCAAGTTCTTTGTAAACAAAAGCCAAGTCCACCCTGTCTTCGTCTGTTTCTCCAAGTCCAAATATAGCACCGCTACACGTGGAAAGGCCAGCTTTTTGAATGTTTTTTATGGTTTCCAACCTTTCTCTCCAAGTGTGCGTAGAAACTATGTTGGGAAAATAGTTCTCTGAAGTTTCGAGATTATGATTTATGCGAGTTACACCGGCTTCTTTTAGTTTCAATAGACTTTCAAGTCCTATGGTCCCAGCAGACACACATACGTTTATAGGTATGTTTTGAGCTTTTATTTCTTGCACTGCCTCGCAAAGCTTTTCTACCTCTTCATCAGAAGCTGCTCTTGCGCTTAAAACCATACAATACCTATTTGCTCCAAACTCTACGCCCCTTAGAGCACCCTCTACCAGCTCTTCTTTGTCCACTAGTTTGTATATATTGATTGGTGTTTTATAAAATTTAGACTGAGCGCAAAATTTACAATCTTCTGAACAAGCACCGCTTTTTGCGTTTATAATAGAGCAAAATTCAAACTTTTTAGAATCGAAAAACTCATCTTTTAGTTTAGAAGCCAAATATACTATAAGCGGCATATACTTGTCTTCGGCTTTTAGTATAAACAAAGCCTCTTCTTTTGAAATCTCATCTTTTTTTGCCTTTTGATATATATCAAAAAAAACTTGTTCCATGTCAAACTCCTTTAAGTAGTTGTTTTAAAACATACGATAAAATTGCAATATTTCAATGAGCTTTGTTATTCTAGCTTTCTATTTGCTGGGAAAAGTATTACATCCCTTATAGAGTCTACGTTTGCAAATAACATTACAAGCCTGTCTATACCTATTCCTTCACCGGCGGTAGGTGGCATACCGTATCTAAGAGCCTCTACAAAATCATCGTCAGTTTCCATAGCTTCTTCATCTCCAGTAGCTTTTTGAAGCTTTTGCTCTAAAAACCTCTTAGCTTGGTCTTCTGGGTCGTTTAACTCTGAGTATGCATTTGCTATTTCTTTTTTGTTTATATAAAGCTCAAAACGCTCTACCAACTCTTCATCATCTCTATGGGTTTTGGCAAGAGGAGATAGTATCTTTGGAAAATCTATTATAAACGTAGGTTGGACTAACTCGTCTTCTACGGTATACTCAAATACTTTTTCTATAAGCTTTGGTTTTGTTAAAGTATAAGCTTTTGGTATACCAAGTTTGTTGGCAAACTTCTTTAGTTCTTCTTCATGGTGCAGGAAAAACGATTTGTCTTTTGATGTTTTTTCTTCTAAAAGCTCAAAAAATTTAGCCACTTTAAAAGGAGGCTTTAATTTTATAACACCATTTTGAGTTTCTATGCTTGTTATACCGGTAACATCTGTGAGATAATCAAACAGCTCTTCGGTAAACTTTATGAGTTTTCTGTAATCCCAATAGGCAGCGTAAAATTCTACCATAGTAAACTCTGGGTTGTGGGTAGTGTCTACGCCTTCGTTTCTAAAGTTTTTACCAATTTCATAAACTCTTGGTATGCCTCCGACTATAAGTTTTTTTAAATAAAGTTCTGGTGCTATCCTAAGGTAAAGCTCGGATTCTAAATAGTTGTGATATGTGGTAAAAGGTCTTGCGGCGGCTCCTGATGCTATCGGTTGAAGAATTGGAGTTTCTACTTCCATGAACTTGTTTTTATCAAAGAAATCTCTAAGAGCCTTTATAATCTTTGATCTTAAACCAAAGACCTTTCTAGAGCTTTCGTTAGCTATTAAATCTAAATATCTTTGTCTATACTTTATTTCTACGTCTTTTATTCCATGCCACTTTTCTGGCATATTGTTTAGGGCTTTTGTTAAAAGCTCAATATCAAAAACTTCTACGGTAAGCTCTCCGGTATGTGTTCTAAATAGTTTTCCTTTTACACCTATTATGTCTCCTACATCTATATAGTCTTCTACGAATTTGAACTTTTCATCCCCTATTATGTCTTTTTTAATGTATATCTGTAATTTCCCAGTAAAATCTTGTATATGTCCAAATATGGCTTTACCCATACTTCTTAAGGCTACAAGCCTTCCGGCTATTGATATATCTTCAAAATTTGGGTCTAAGTCAAACTCTTTTTTAATGCTATCTATCGTTGTGTTTGGTTCATCAGATGAAATTTTTGCATCCACTAGGCTTAGTTTTTCCTCTACTCTTGATAAAATACCCTCTATGTTGTAAGTTTTATTTGTATCGAAGTGTTCTTTTGTATAAGCAAGCATCTCTACGCCACTTTCCGAAGCTATTCTCAAAACAAAACCCTCTTCTATTTTTGAAACCCTTTTTACGTTAGCTTTTACAACAATTTTATCTTTTCTTGGTTCTTTTTCGTATTTCTCTCTTATATCGTGTATAAAGTAAGGGCTTTCAAATTCATATTTGTAAACGTGTTTTTGGCTTTTAGCAAGCTCTTCTAACTTTTTTTTCCTAAATTCTTCCATAGTGAATTTATTTTAGCATACAAATTACTTATTTTCTTTGTAAGCCACTAATGCTACATTTCCCATACTTTTAAACCTCTTTTTAAAATCTTTAAAACTCATAAACCTATCTTTTTTGTAACCGTCGTTCATAAAAAATCCTTTTTCATTAAAACCAGTTATTACTACGTAATGAGGTATTGATACGAGAAAATTTCCCATATCTAAAAGGGCTATAACAGGTCTACATTTTTTTATTTGATGCTTTATAGCTTTTACGCTTCTTACATACTTGGTTTTAAAACCTTCTTTTTGGAAATAGTCTTGTATGTCTGTTATGAGACTTTCCTCTATAGAAGGTGTGTATACAGATTTTATTACCTCGTTTAAAGGCTTTTTATCTTTGTAAAATATGAGAACCTCTTCAACTGCCACAGGACCGCAAAGGTCCTCTTTTTGTTTTATAAATGCTACGTTGAGACGGGAGCAAAACTGCCCCCCGTAAGATAAAAATACAACAAGAGTTGTTGCAAAAATGAAACGTTTTATCTTATAATCACCTCTCTACCAGTAAGTCTTAGTATCAATACCACTAGCAATACTATAACAAGTACTGCTATTACAAGGCCCAATCCATCGCCACCAGCGTTTAACTTTTTTGAAGCGTTTGCCAAAAGCCTTAGTTGTTCTTCATTCATAGATTTCAATTTTTCTTTAACTTCTTTAGGGTTCATGCCGTATTCTTTTAGCTTTTCTGCTACTATTTTATTCTCAAGAGCTTTTTGTATCTCTTTTATGTACTCACTTTTTTGAGCGCTTTCTTGTATAGGGGCTTTTGAACTTATGAAAGAAGCCATAGCTGGTGATACGTTGTAAAACATTGTCCAAGCTGCCAAAGCAATAGCTATTCTTCTTAACTTCATATAAACCTCCTTAAATATTATCTATTATTATATACTAAAAGCTCAAAAACTCTTGTATAAAAAGTGGATTTACTGTTCTTATGCCAAACTTGTCTGCCCAGCTGTTTATGCCTTCATCCCCAGACAGTATAACTCCGTTTAATTCTAATGCAAGCAATATAACATCCACATCTTCTTTGCTGTCTAAAGTACCTTGTCTTAAAGCCTCTTTATACTTTTCTCTTAGTTTTGATATCGTATTTTGCATATCTTGCGTTTTATCTCTGGCAAATTCTTCGGCTATTCTTAAACCTTTGTTTATCCTTATGCGCATATCCTCTACAAAATCAAACAACGCCACCGCGTTTATAGTAATGTTGCATCTGTTTGGAGATTTTATAATGATATTAGATTCAAATTTACTTTTTATTGATTCTAAATCTACTACTTTGCATAATTCTATGTAAACTGTCCTAGGCATATATATCTTTCTACTGCTTTTATGGGCTAAACCGATAAAAGCTTCTATGGCGTCTATGGGTTGTCCTGAGGATATGCTTTTGTAGATATTTGGATTTGTAAATATACTAGTGTCTATTATTACGTTGTCTTGCATTAATATATTTTATAACAAAATTAGTTAAAAGCCCCCACTAAACTTTGGGGGCACTATACCTTTATTATTGACCGTTTGAGCCAGATGGAGCTGCTGGTGCTGGAGCTGGTGTTGAGGATGAGCTTGAACTATTAGAGTTTGAGCCAGATGAGTTTGATGATGAAGTATTGGCGCCATTGCTTGTAGAGCTTGAAGAACTAGATGATGGTGTAGTAGCTGATCCGTTGTTTGAAGAACTTGAAGATGAAGAACCAGCTTCTGGTGTGGCTGGTGCTGGAGCTGGTGGTGCTGCGTTTTGGGTAGCTGCTGGCATGTTTTCGCTACCACTGCTTTGTTCGGTGGATTGTTGCTTTGAGCAAGCAACAAGTGCTAAGCCTGCGGCTGCTATGATGAGTAACTTTTTCATCTTACTCCTCCTTTAAAAAAGTATAATTATATTATAAAGCAATTTTATAAAATTTTCAAGATTTTAATTTATAATACTAATTTTGAGAACATTTTTAATTTTGTCCCATACGGTAGGTTCTTTTGGTTTTAACAAGAATTTGTCTAGGTGGTCATCAAGATATATAAATTTATCGCAAAGCCTTCTCAAAGAGTATGAAGATGTCTTTTTAAATGTGGCGTTTTCTACTCGTTTACCTAATGATTGTACTACTTCTACTGTGTATGAAAAATCGCTGTCTCCACTCACAAGCACACACGAATCGTAGGCATTTTTGTAGGCTAAAGATAGCATATCCGTGGCTAACATTATATCTACTTCTTTTTCTAAAAAATTGCCATCCGGTAGTTTTCTTAACTTTGCAAGCTTTACCTTGATTCCCATAAAAGCCAAATCTTCCAAGAATTTTTTTTGTTTGTTGAAGCCTTCTTTTGATTGTTTGTCTACGTCTTTGTCACTTGGAAGCGCAGAATAAAAATACGCTCTTACCAAATACCTATCAGCTGTTAAAAATTCTATTAGCTTTAGGTAGTCTACCCTAAAAGTTTCATTTTTCAACCCATGAAATACGTTTGAACCATCTATGAAAATAACCAGTTTCTCTTTTTCCATGTTTTTTCATTTTACGATACTAGTTTTTGGGCTTTTAAAAGTAAAGTATTTAACAAATCTTTTGAGGTAGCTTCTGCGTATATTCTAATAAGAGGTTCTGTGCCTGAAGCCCTCAACATTACCCATGAATCATCTTCAAAAATTAGTTTTAACCCATCTTTTGTGTTTACTTTTTGTACTTTTATATCTTCTAACGCATTGGGTGGATTTTTAATAAGATTTTTAAGTCTATCTTTTATATGCTCTTCTACCTTTAAATCTAATCTGTTGTAGTAGGCTTCACCGTATTTGTTGAAAATATCTTTTATAATAGCCGATAAAGGTTTATCCTCTAAAAGCATCATTTCTATTATAAAAAGCCCCGATAAAAACCCATCTCTCTCTGGTAGGAAAAACGGAAAACCATATCCGCCGGACTCTTCTCCACCAAATATTACATCTTTTTTTAGCACTATTTCATTTATATATTTAAATCCAACAGGTGTTTCTTCTACTTCTATGCCAAAATCTTTACATATTCTATCTACTAAAAAACTTGTAGATACTGTTTTTACAACTACTCCATTCCTTATGCCTTTGTTTTTAACAATGTGAAGCATAAGAAGTATATAAACAAGCTGTGAATTTACAAACTCTCCATTTTCATCCACCAGCGCTATCCTGTCTCCATCTCCATCGTTTGCTATGCCAAGGTTGGCTTTTACAGTTTTTACTTTATCCTTTAATATGCTTAAATTTTTCTCTACAGGTTCAGGAGCTCCCTCTCCAAAAAGAGCGTCTTTATAATGTCTTATGGAAAAAAGATTTAGTTTTTTATCTTGAAAAGCCTCTAAATAATATTTAAAAGATGGTCCATACATAGAGTCATGTACTATGTTTAGTTCTTTTTCTAAAAGGATATTTTTGTTTATGTTTGACAACGTTTTTTCTATGTATTGAGATGTGATATCGACTCTTTTTATGTTGTACTCTTTGAAATCAACATCTTTTATATTTTTAATTTCGTCTTCTACTTCGTTTATAAACTCTGGTGTAGCTGCGCCGCCAAAAGACTCTTTTATCTTATACCCGTTGTAATAATAAGGGTTGTGAGAAGCTGTTATCATCACGCCTTGATTATATCCCATATACTTTACTGCAAAAGATATATTTGGTGTACTGACAGCTTCTTTTACTACATCAGCTTCTATACCTTCCGTTTTCATCACATTGGCAACTAAAATTGCAAATTTCTCCCCTAAAAACCTATGGTCATACCCTACTATAACTTTATTTAAATTGTGCTTTTTTAACGCTTTCGCATGGGCTTTTGCAACTTTTACTACGTTGTCTTTGTTAAACTCAAAACCTATTATTGCTCTCCAGCCGTCTGTACCAAATTTTATCATGCTGATTCTCCCTTTTTCTCTAGTTTTTTCTTACGTTCTTCCATCCTATCTTTTAACGTCCTAAACCTTGGTTTTTTCTCTTGAAACTCTTTTGCTATATTTTCTAAAGCTTCGCTCATCGCCATGCTTTTGTTTAACGTGTCTATTTCTAAGTTAAACATATTTTGCTCTTGTTGCTCCAATTCTTCCTTTGATATTTGGGCGTTCATTATAGATTGGATAGCGGATATTTTGAAGTTTAGCATAAGTTCTTCAAAAAGCCTAAAAGCCTCCTTTTTAAATTCTACTAAAGGGTCCCTTTGAGCGTAGCTTCTTAGGTATATTCCCTCTCTTAATTTATCTATAGTGTGAAGTTGTTCTCTCCAAAGGTTGTCTATAATGTTTAGGGTAAATACTTTTTCTATTTCTCTCATGGTTTCTTCGCCCATTTCTTGTTCTTTCTGGGCGTACTTTCCCATAACAAGTTTAAATATTTCTTCTTCTAGTTCTTCTCGGTCTTTTGCTTCAAATTTTTCTGGTAAATCAAGTCCTATCCATTCTTTAAAAAATGTTTTTAGAGGTTCTAACTCCCATAATTCTGGTTCGTCCTCTGTTAAAAGCGTATAAACTTGGTAATGTATAACATCTTTTATGAAATCTTTTATCTCTTCTTTTATATCATCTTGAAAGAGAATGGAACGTCTTATATCGTATACCACAGAGCGTTGTATGTTTATGACCTCGTCGTACTCTAAAAGTCTTTTGCGGGATTGGAAGTTTTGAAGTTCTACCCTTTCTTGGGCACCTTCTAAAGACTTTGATACTATAGAGCTTTCTATGGGTTCTCCTTCTGGTATTTTCATGAATTCCATTAGCTTTTTAACCTTGTCTCCGCCAAATATCCTAAGAAGGTCATCTTCTAAGGATAGTATAAACCTTGATTCTCCGGGGTCTCCTTGTCTTCCTGCCCTACCTCTTAGCTGATTGTCTACCCTTCTTGATTCATGTCTTTCGGTACCTATCACCAAAAGACCACCAGCTTTTATAACCTCTTCTTTCTCCTTTTGAGTAATCTTTGTGGCTTCTTCATAAGCTTTTTTCCATTCTTCTTCTGTGGCTTTGTCCTCGTCTATGCCTTTTTGCTTTAAAATTTCCCTTGCTAAAAACTCCGGGTTACCACCAAGAAGTATGTCGGTACCTCTTCCTGCCATGTTTGTTGCTATTGTAACAGCGCCCTTTCTTCCGGCTTGAGCTATTATCCAAGCTTCTTTTTCGTGCTGTTTTGCATTTAAGACGTTGTGCTTTATACCTCTTTGTTCTAAAAGCTTTGAAAGTGTTTCTGAATCCTCTATGGATACCGTACCTACCAATATAGGTCTTCCTTTGGCATGGTTTTCTTCAATTACTTTTGCTATATATTCCCACTTTTCTTTTTTAGTTTTAAATATTGCATCTGGTAGGTCTTTTCTTATATTTGGTTTGTTGGTGGGTATAACTACAACGTCTAAGTTGTATATTTCTTTGAATTCAAGAGCTTCTGTCTCAGCAGTACCAGTCATGCCGGCTAATTTTTTATAAAGCTTAAAATAATTTTGAAACGCAGTGGTGGCAAGAGTTTGATTTTCTTCTTGAATTTCAACGCCTTCTTTAGCCTCTATGGCTTGATGAAGGCCTTCGCTCCATCTTCTACCTGGCAAAGCTCTTCCAGTAAACTCATCTACTATTAGTATCTCTCCATCTTTTACCATGTAATGTACGTCTTTTTTGTAAAGATTGTGAGCAAGAAGAGCTTTGTTGATAGCGTGTACCAAGTCAATGTGTCTAATGTCGTATAGATTTTGAATACCAAAATATTTTTCTGCTTTTTCTATACCTTCTTCTGTTAGCATTGCTGTCCTATTTTTTTCATCTACTGTGAAGTCTTTTTCTATTTCAAGTGTTTGCACAAATTCGTTGGCTTGTAAAACAACCTTGTTGTCTAAATTTGATGGACCAGCTATTATAAGAGGAGTTCTAGCCTCATCTATCAAAATACTGTCTATTTCGTCTACTATTGCATAACCATGACCCTTTACTTGGACTATCTGATCTTTTGATACTGCTAAGTTGTCTCTTAAATAATCAAAACCAAATTCATTGTTGGTACCGTAAGTTATGTGAGCTTCGTAGGCTTTTACACGTTCTACTGGTATTGCCTTGGTAAAATAAGATGTTTTGGCGTGCACATCTATTTTAGAGTAATCTATAGCATCTCCTACCATACCCTTTGGCCACACCCTTATATCTTTTTCTATAGCTTCCATAGCCTTTTCTGGGTCTTGCCAATCTATTATGTAGCTCATGCTGTCTGAGTTTATAACACCTACATCAAGCCCAAGGAATCTATATATAGGGCCTATCCACGTGGCGTCTCTTTTTGCCAAATAATCGTTTACAGTGACAACGTGCACTCCTATATCTGTTATGGCTGTGAAAAATGCTGGGGCTGCCGCGACAAGGGTTTTCCCTTCACCAGTTTTCATCTCTGCAATCTTGCCTTGATATAAAACTATGCCACCTATTAGTTGCACGTCAAACTGCCTTAAGCCCATAGTGCGCTTTGAAGCTTCTCTTACTAGAGCAAACGCCTCTATTAACTCTTCTACCATTTCTCCTTCTATAATAGCTTGTTTTATATGTTCGTTTTGGTTTACTCTAAAGTATAAGTCTTGAGCTTTTAAAACAATATCTTTGTTAGAAAGCCTATCTAAAGATTCTTCTAGAGCGTTTATCTTCTCTACCCATTTTCTTATCTTTTTTATTTCTCTTTCGTTTTTTGTACCTAAGATTTTTTTTAAAACATATCCTATCATAGATATCCTGCCTCAACTCCTATACAAGCTCCATAAACAAAATGAATTTTATCTTTGTATTTTTCAATGACTTCATAATTCTCAGCCCCGGGCTGAAGCCAAACCGTTTTTGCCCCAAGCTTTATAGCTTCTTGTACTATAGGCTCTACGTGGGCAGGGTTTCTAAAAACGTTTACTATATCTATGGGCTCTGTTATTTCTTCCAAAGACCCATACACTTTAAGACCCATTATTTCTTGTCCTGCTAGTTTTGGATTTATTGGATATATCTTGTGAAGGCCCTTTTTCAAAACCCTTTCTGTAACATAGTAAGATGGTCTTTCCGGGTTATCTGAAAACCCTACTACGGCTATAACTTTAGCATTTTTAAGAGTTTCAAAAGCATCGTCTTTATGTGGTGTGTTGTTGTGTTCTGCCATACTTCTTACTCCTTTTAAAACTTAAATTATAAATATATTATACCTCAATATTGATAAATACCCAATATCTTATTTTGATCTGGTGAGTAATAAACTTTTGTAGTAAGCCTTTGTGTTATGCCGCCCATTTTGGTTTTTGAAATTATCTTTATGACTTCTAAACTTGATTTTGTAGATACAATGCTTTGGATTTTGTAAATATCGTCTAAAGATAATCCTCTTATATTTACCAAGTCCTGGACATTTTTAATAGGATGTAAATTTATATAATTTATAATTTCTTTTGCCATAGAGTCTGTAATATCTTTGTTTAAGGCTTTTAATATAGGTATTGGTATCGTATTTATATTTAAACTTTGATTTTTCGTATCTAAAAAATACCATATACCTTTTTCTCGTTTTTTGCTATGGCAGTTGTTTTTGTATAAAAGGTTGCTATAAGGTGTAGCGTATGCAATTTCTTCTTTAGATTGCATGTCTTTAAAGGGAGCTTCGTATGTCAGCGCATTTACGTCTATGTTGTCTTTGTTTTTACCGGTTATCCAATAATAGACGTAGTAGGTAAAGTCTTTTGGCATGCAGAACTCTTTGGATAAACTTTTAAAAACTTTAAAATAGATAGGGTTTTTTATGGAATTTATGTTGAACTTGTTGTCATCTTTTATTAAAAGCTTAATACTTACGTCTTCTACTTTCATGCTTTCTTTGTAGTATGGATTGTATGGATTTTCTTGATAAAGTTCCTGGGCTTTTTTCAATGCAATAGGTATCAAAGAATCGTTTGTAACGCTTAGATTTTGCTTTAGGTATAACTTTAGCGTATAGTTGTAGTAATTTTTTGCTTCTTTAAAAGCCTCTAAACTGTAAAATATAGCTCCCAAAGAAAAAAACAAAGCCAATAGTACTATCATTCTATGTTTATAGTAGGGTTTACAACGTTACCTCCAAAAACAATGCGCATCCTTTTAAAAGGAAGGTTTATAAGTCCCACACCAGATATTTTTGAATTTGTAAGGGTATTTTGGTCTATACTAACAATGCCGTCTCCTTTTACATCAACGGGTGTGTTGAAAATATCTGCCTTACCTTCAAATGTGAATCTGGTTTTTTTGAAGTTTAGTTTTAGGCTTTTAATATAATAACCTTTTATGTTTAACATTTTAAAATCCATAAAGCCATCCACATAGTTTGGTGTAAGAAGCATTTTCGAATCCATCTGACCTTGAGACTTTGAAGCTTTAATACAAGAAAGTGGAAACCTTTTAGAGTCTATGTTTATATGCTTTAAAAGCATATTCTCTTTTAAATCAACGTATCCATTTTGACAAGTAAAAGAAGCGCTTAGTATAAAAGGTGGATAAAATCCAATACCTACATAGGAAAGATGCGCTAAGTATTGAAAGTTCGTTGAGGGGCTCTTGGGGGTTTTATAAAAGATTTTCACATCGTTTAAATCTATGCTTGTTATATATTCTTTTGCTTTTTTGTAGTATATGTAATACCCATTTTTTGCCATGATGTATCTTGCTATTAAAAGCTTTTCACCAAATAGTATAATTCCAAAAAATACCGTAGTTATGGAGGCTACCAAATAAAGCAAGTATGTTGGATTGAGAACGTTTTTTAAACTAAAAGAGTCAAAACTCATATGATATCTAAGATAAAATCTTGAATAGAATACCACTCTTCTTCTGTCAGCTGGACGTATACTCTATCGTTGTCTTCGTAAATCTCAGGGGTTAACTCGGAGATGTAATCTATAAAGTTTTTAGCTTTTTGTTTGCCTACACTTATGGTGTAAATTTTGTTATCCCATTCACCGTTTTCGTTTTTTTCTAAAGATATATCAATCCATATGTCGTTAAAATCGTAAGACAGCATAAACCCAGATGGTTCGGAAAGCTCAAGTTCTTTTGTTATCTCTTTTATAGCTTTTGCTATAATGTCTTTATTCACGCTTTTACCTTTTTCCTTTCTATATACATGAGTATTAAAGTAAAAATCATAGCTATAACAAGCGTAAAAGAGCCAAACCTCAAAACAGATTGCACGGCGTAAGCTTGGGATATAAGAGATTGAAGACCTATCACAAGAGCTTTAACCTTTAAGAGGCTTGTATTTAAAATCCACTTCAACGTTTCAAACCTATAATAAATATAATGTACATGCGTATAATTCATATTGTTTATATTATCATATATGTAGGCGCTACTCGTGGTAAATGTATTGGTGGCTATAGAGGTCCCAGCGGCAGCCCCTATAAGCCTAGCATAATTGTATAAAGCAGAACCAAGCGGGACTAAATCTTGTCTTAGGTGCCTAAGAGCCAAAGCTGTAAGAGGTGCGAAGAAAAGCCCCATACCAACACCCACAAAAAACATATAAAAAGATATGTTTAGCTTAGGTGTGAAAAAGTCTACGTGAGAAAGGAAAAAGTGTATATCTATGAAAATAATACTTTGGCAAGCAAGAAGAAGTATCTTTGGATCCAGTCTATCGCTTAGTTTTCCACCTATAGGAGAAAAAAGCACTATGCCTATTGCGAAAGGAAATATGTATAAACCCGTATCAAAGCTTCCAAGCCCTCTTACCCTCTCAAAGTAAACCGGCATTATGTAAAGAATTTGGAAAAAAGCAAGTCCATACACCAACACAAACGTTATTACGGCGTAATCAAATTCTTTGTATTTAAATATGTCAAAGCCTATAAGAGGATGTTTTGATATTAAATCTGATATTAAAAAGGCTAAAAAGCAAATTACAGCGATACTCAAAAAAACTATAGTTTTTATAGAGCTAAACCACTCCCATTTTTCTCCTCTTGACAATAAGACTATAAGGCTTGTTGATGCTGTTGCTAAAAGCCCAAAACTTATATAGTTAAAAGGTTTTTCGTGCTTTTGCTGGTTGTGAAAATCAGGTAGCAATATCAAAGATGCAAAGAATATAGGTATGATAAAGGGTAGATTCATGTAAAATACCCATCTCCAAGACATGTATTCCACTAAATAACCACCTATCGTAGGACCCAACCCAGGCGCAAACGCAACCCCCATGGCATACATTCCCATAGCCATTCCCCGTTGTTCCGGTGGAAATATCCTGAATATGATAGCTTGAGCGGCAGGTATCAAAAATCCTTCCCCTATACCTTGTATAGATCTTGCCATTATCATTGTGCCTATGTTGTCTACTGCGCCTGACAGTGCACTCCCAAGCGCAAAAAATACAATACCAGCGAGGTAAACCCTTTTAAGGCCGTAAAGGTTTGTAAAATGATTAAAAACCAATATCGTGATAGCTGTAGCCACAAGATAACTTATAGAAACCCACTGTATACCGTAAATATCAGTAGAAAGTGGGGCTATCATCTTTGGCATAGCTACGTTTACGCTAGTTATACCCAGTACAGCTACAAATGTACCGCTTAAAACAATAAAAGTATATAACCATTTCATATAGTTTCCTCTAAATGCTTCCTTAACTTTTCTAGAGCTTGAGATTTTATCTGAGATATCCGTGATAAAGACACATTTAAAATCTCTGCTACTTCTTTTATACCAAGCTCTTCATAAAATAAAAGCTGCAAGACCAACTTTTCTCTCTCTTCAAGCTTATCAACAGCCTCTTTTAACTTTTCTGCTAAATCTGATTTTACAGCATATTCTTCTGGAGTTTCAATGCTTGATATTACAAAGTTATCGTAGGAACTTTCATTTTCTTCTGTTATTTTATACACTATGTCTTCTAAACTTTGTAGATAGGAAAAAGATATCTTATAAAGGCTGTTTTGATACTCTTCTAAACTTTCACCTAAAATGTTGCTTATCTCTTCGTCGGTCGGCTCTCGTTGATGCTCGTTTTGAAAGGTTCTTATAATTTCTTTTATTTTATGCTCCTTATCTCTTATGTTTCTGCTGCCAAAATCAAGACTTCTAAGGTAATCGTAAATAGCCCCTTTTACTCTAATTTTTATATAAGACTCTGGATTTTTTGACTCATCCAAATGGTCTATAGCGTTGATAAGCCCTATTATGCCGTTGCTAACTAAATCGTTGTAATCTACGCTTGGTGGTAAATTTCTCGATAGCTTACCGCATATCTTTTTTACAAGCGGTATATATTCTAGAATTCTCTTTTCTCGTTGTTCTTTTTTTCCTATATCAAAATCTTTGTTTATGTTTGTGGACATTCTATACCCTCGTTTAATATTTTTAAATTCATATACTTGATGTATAACATACATCTATTATATTTGTTGAAGCCCTTTTTTTCAAGGATTTTAAAAGAAAGATCACGAATAGATATCTTGAAAGAAATTTGGATAAGATATGCTTACGCAATAAGGATCATCTAGTTCAGGCTCTGTTCCAAGCACCATACCAAGTATGCTCATGCTCATAGCAATCCTATGGTCTTTGAATGATTTTATCTCTTTTAGCTTTAGCTTGCAGGGACCTTTTATGCTAAAACCATCTTCAAATTCTTCTATAATGGCTCCAGCATTTTTGAGATTTACGTAAATAGCTCTTATACGGTCACTTTCTTTTTTTCTTAGCTCTTTTGCCCCTTTTACTAAACTAATACCTTCTGCAAAACACATGATCACAGATAAAATTGGTATCTCATCTATCAAAGAAGGTATATCTTTTTCATCTACGCTTATTGCTTTTAAATTTGGTGAATATCTAACTTCTATATCGGCTATGTCTTCTCCATTTTGATGCCTTTTGTTTATATAGTTTATATTTGCTCCCATGTCTTTTGCTTTTCTGAAAAAACCATCTCTAGTTGGATTTACAAGTACATCTTTTAAAACAACATGGCTATCTTTAGTAAGTATTGCAAGGGCTGCTATAAAAGCTGCCGAAGAAGGGTCCGCTGGTACGTCTATGTTTATCGGATTTAAAACTCCACCTGATTTTATCTTTACTATATGTTTACCGTTAGAGATGATGTTTATATCTGCACCCATACTAGAAAGCATCCTTTCGGTATGGTCTCTTGAGATATAAGGTTCTATTACCTCTGTTATAGTGTTTTCTTTTGCTAAAAATCCGGCTAAAAGAATACAAGATTTTACTTGAGCGGAAGCTTCTTTGTTTTCAAAAGTTCCACCTATTAAATCTCCTCCTTTTATAGCTATAGGAAGCAAAGAAGCATCTTCTCTTCCTATTATCGTAGCCCCCATCAAAGATAAAGGTCTTGTAACCCTTTTCATGGGTCTTTTTTTGAGGCTTTCATCCCCTGTTAAAACACTAAAAAAATTAAAACCTGCCAATATACCCGACGTTATTCTAGCGGTGGTGCCGGAGTTCTTTGCATCTAGTATGTCTTGTGGTTCTTTGAAATATTCTTTACCACCTTTTATCTCTAAGGTGTTGTTTTCTCTTCTTATATCTATGCCAAGCTTCCTAAATATATCTAGCGTAGCCAGAGTATCTTCTGCCACTAGCCAATTTTTTACATACGATGTACCGTTTGCTAAAGCTCCAAACATCACGCTTCTATGAGATATGGATTTGTCTGATGGTACTCTTAGCTCTTTTTCTATTTTCTCTATTTTTTTTATTATCATAAATTAACTCCTATAAGCATAGATGCCAATATCATCATACACACAAATATTATAAGTCCATAAGCGATATAAAGAGTTTTGTGTGTTTTGTAAGTACCTTTGTTTATATCGTCTATAGTTTTTATAAAATTTATTCCTCCTATTACAAGCGTTGATATACCAAAAAATATAAATACAAAACCCATACCCTCAAAGTGACCGTTGATGTTTATCTTGGTATGAAGCATTATAGATAGCTGCTTCAGGAAAAAGTCAAACTTTTCCACTACAAAACCAAAGGCTATAAGACCTATAGCGGTTCTTATCCAAGCTAAGAATGTTCTTTCGGCAGCCATGTATATACGAGGGTCTATTACTTCTTTTTGGCTCACCTTTTCGCCTCCTTGTATATATTTTATATCCAAATAAAACTTGACAGCCAAGAAAAAAAGAGCCAAAAGGGAAGGCCAAATCAATATGGTGTGAAGTTCTCCGAAAAAAATCGCCAACTTATAGAATCCTGTATAAAAAAAGTATATTTCAAGTCTTTTTGCCACTATTCCGCTACCAAAAGCTAGCAGTATGAATTTAAGATATGTAAGGTATGTTCTTTCTAAAGACATGTAGAGCCTTGGCTCATCTACGGATGGCAAATTTTTAAATATTATCACTTGTTCCTTATCTCTCTAAATATAAATAAAACCACGCCTATTATTGCAAGTACAAGTATAAGCGGTTCTAACAAAAAAATAAGTCTCATGCGCTAGCTAACTTTTCCTCCAATTCTTTTGCTTGTAAAGCAGATATTATATCATCTAAATCTCCGTCCAACACATCTTGAAGCTTGTGTAATGTAAGGTTTATTCTATGGTCGGTAACTCTATTTTGCGAAAAGTTGTAAGTTCTTATTTTTTCGCTTCTTTCTCCAGTTCCCACTTGCTCTTTTCTTTCTTTGTCGGTTTCCTCTTTTTTCTGTTTTTCATAGAAATCTTTTAATCTAGCGTAAAGTATACGCATAGCTTTTAACTTGTTTTGAAGCTGACTTCTTTCGTCTTGACAAGATATGCTGATACCAGTAGGAATATGCGTAATTCTCACCGCTGATTCTGTGGTGTTTACGTATTGTCCACCAGCTCCAGAGGCTCTAAAGGTCTCTATTTTCAGATCCTGAGGGTTTATGACTACCTCCGTTTCGTCTGCTTCTGGTAATACCGCTACGGTAATAGTGGATGTGTGTATCCTGCCGCCAGATTCTGTTACAGGTACCCTTTGGACTCTGTGCACACCGCTTTCGTACTTTAGGTGAGAGTAAACATTTTTACCCTCTATCGATACAATAACCTCTTTGTAGCCTCCTAAACCTGTTTTGTTGGCTTCTAACATGTTGAATTTCCAACCTTTTCTTTCAGCGTACCTTTGGTACATTCTAAGAAGGTCTGCAGCAAAAAGAGCCGCTTCTTCCCCTCCAGCCCCAGCTCTTATTTCGAGTATGACGTTTTTGCTATCGTTGGCGTCTTTTGGCGTAAGTACGTTAATGAGTTCTTTTTCTTTTTGTAAAAGCTTAATGTTTAAGTTCTCCAGCTCTTTTTCTGCCAATTCTCTTAAATCTTTGTCTTTTAAAAGTTCTTTGGTGTCTTCTATATCTTTTAGTATTTTGTTGTAATCTCTGTAAAGTTCATGTATGTAAGATAACTCCTTTAAATCTTTACTAAGAGCCTTGTAAGTATCAGCATCTTTTGTTATATCAAGGGATGCTAGCTTCTCTTCCGTTTGGGCATACTTTTGTTCTATGTCTTGGATTTTTTCTAAAAAGTTTTTTGGAAGCATCACCCCTTGACCGCGTTAGCTTTTCTTGTCAAGCTCCAAGAATGCTGGTTTTAACTTTAACTTTCCAGCATAAAAAGGATGACATTGATTGCATGTTTCCAAGTACACTGTACCACCTTTTACAGAAAGAAGGGTAAACGTGTTGCCACAACCGCAGTGAAATACAGTCTCTTTTAATTCAGGATGTATATCCTTTTTCATAAAAACCTCCTTTTAAAATTCTAAGTCTAATATTCTATCACAAAGATTTTAAAGATATCAATGTTTTTGCATAGTTTTTACAGTTGTAATCCAAAGCTCTTTTCTTAGACATGTTAGAGTAATATTTTTGTTTTTCCTGGTTTTCCAAAATATCTATCATAGCATTTGCTAAGGCATCTACGTCTTTTGGTGGCACCAGTACTCCAAACTTGTTTTTTAATATCTCTTTTGGCCCCCCAGGGCATTCGTAAGATATCACAGGTAGTCCAAAATGCATAGCCTCTATTATCACGTTGCCAAAACCTTCAAAGATAGAGCTTAACACAAAGATTTTTGAATTTTTAAGATATTTGTAAGGGTTTGTTTGGTATCCAGCAAGTATTACATCGTTTTCAAGTCCAATTTCTTTTATCTTGTTTTCTAATAGAGACCTCAACTCACCTTCTCCTATTATGATAAGCTTTGCATCTTTTACTTTTTCTTTTACCTTTTTAAAAGCCTCAACAAGATAAATTTGACCTTTTTGTTCGGTCAATCTTCCTATGTTTATGAAGTCATATGTTGCATCACATGCTTCTTCAGATAGTTCATCAAGTTTTTCAAAGTTTATGCAGTTTGGTATTATCTTAAACTTATCTTCTTTTATAAAAAACGTTTCTTGTAAATCCTTTTTTATAGCATAAGAGGGTACTACAACGTAGTCAAGCTTCTCGTATAAAAACTTTATCAAATACCTATAAGGTATATATATGTTTTTTCCATAAGCATAATAAGCATCGTTGTTCTGTATGTTTCCTATATAGATTATATTTGTAGAGGGATTTATGATTTTTGCAATAGAAAGAACTATCGTTTGAGCTTTCATGAAAGACATTACTACATCAGGTTTTTCGGTTTTTAATATATTTGATAGTCTTATGGCGTAAGGCAATTCCCCATTCAAAAAAGTGCCTTCTTTATGTAAAGGATAAACTTTAAAATCTAAATTCTCCTCTATTATGTTTTTATTTAAAACAAAGAATACTTCATGACCTAAGGCTTTTAAAGCCTTTGCTATATCTATGGACATTATGGTTATGGCTGTGCCATTTTGTGAAGCTCTTCCTAAATTGTTTACGTAAAGACAAATTTTCACTTTCTTATTATATCAAAGTGTATTATGTTAAAATACTCTTATGAAGGCGCTTTTTATTGGGGCTAGTTCTGATATAGCCATAGCTACAGAGGAAGAGTTTGCTAAAAACGGTTTTGAGCTTTTTCTAATAGCAAGAAACAAAGATAGACTTGAAGAGATTGCAAATCATATAAATGTTTTATCTTCGAAAAAACCCAATACTTATGTTTGTGATTTAACAGATTACGACACTTTAGAAAAAATAATGGATGAAATATTCTCGCAAAATGTCATAGATGTGGTTTTGATATTCCAAGGATATTTGCCAAAAGACCCTTACGATAAAAAAGAGATTTTAAATACTGTAGATGTAAACTACACTTCTTGTGTGATGAGCGCTAATTTTGCCGTAAAACATTTTTTAAAACAACATCACGGTATGCTCATAGGTATTTCTTCGGTGGCAGGAGATAGAGCAAGGCCTTCAAATTCCTTGTACGGTTCCACCAAGGCGGGTTTTAGTTTTTACCTTGAGGGTTTGAGATACTGCATGGCTTCAAAAAATATTCATGTGATGACTGTAAAGCCTGGGTTTATAAAAACTAAGATGACCAAAGATATATCTTTTCCAAGCTTTTTAGCAGGGGAAAAAGAGAGGGTAGCAAAAGATATATACGATGCTATGCTAAAGAAAAAAGACGTCATTTATACACCTTCTTTTTACGAGATTATAGTAAAAGCTTTAAAAATTGTACCATCTTCTTTGATGAAAAAGCTCGGTAAAAACAAATGTTAAATGTTAAAATCAGAAGGCTATATACTAAACCGATTTTATCTTTTAGAGGCTGAAGAAACCGAAGCTCTTACAAAGGTTGTGCAAGTTTATTTAAACTCAAGAGGGCTTGTCACTCTTTATGTAAGAGACATATATGTAGATTCCAATCTTTTTGGGAAACTTGAGCTTTTTGATAAAGTAAGTATATGGTGGGAATCTGCAAAAGATTTAGCAAATTTGGTAGATATAATAGATTACAAAAGAAATAAAAATCTATATTCTTATGAGAATTATATGGGATTTTCTTATATTTCAAAAGCAATAAAAGAAGATATAAAACTCTACGATGAATATGTTTATGGGCTTTTGGAGTTTTTTTGGAGTTATGATTTTGGTAAAAACTTTTATATTCCAGTTTTATGGTTTTTAATAAATGTAGCAGACTATTTTGGTTTTAGACCTATATTTTTAGATAAAGATTTTTCTAAAAGCCCAAATTTTTTGTATATAAACCTTCAGGATGGGGATATAGGAATGTCAAAATACTCTATGAAAGTAAGAAAACACGTTTTAGAGATTTTAAAAATCATATCAAACACCGATTTAGAAAATATAGGTGATGTAAAAATGAGCATATCAGATGCCAAAGAAGGTACTAAATTTATGATGAGACTTTTTAAAGGTTTAAGCAGATGAAGGTATTTGGTATTACCATGGGTGATCCAGCAGGTATAGGACCAGAGCTTATACTAAAGCTTCAAAACGATATGGAAGATGAAAACGCATATGTAATATATGGAGAAGAGTATATTTTAAAGCATGCTTCAAGTGTTTTGGGAAAAAATTTTTACTATGAGAAAGTAAATAGCGTAGACGATATAAAAGATAAAGGAGTATACTTGATATCCTTGGGATTAAAAGGAGCTTTGGAACCCTCTCCTTCTTCTGGACGCCTTGCTATAGCTTATCTTGCAAGAGCTACAGCGGATGCTATTTCAAAAAAACTAAACGGTATTTTAACAATGCCCATAAACAAGTATTTTGCAAAAGCTTCTGGTTTTAGCTTCAATGGTCAAACGGAATATCTCGCTTTTGCAGACAACAAAAAAGATTTTGCCATGATGATGTATGGAGATTCTATAAAGGTGGTGCTTGCCACCATACACATACCTTTAAAAGATGTAGCCAGTGCGATAAATATAGAACTAATAAAACAAAAAATAAAACTTATAAAAGATTACATACCAAAGTACTTTCATTTTATACCAACTGTAAAGGTGCTTGGTTTAAACCCGCACGCCGGGGAAGGTGGGCTTATAGGTGATGAAGAGGCAAAGATTATAATACCTGCCATAAGAGATGAAGATGTTGTAGGACCAATCCCGCCGGATACTGCTTTTATAGATATAAAAAAAGATGATGTGTTTCTTTGCATGTACCACGATCAGGGCCTTATACCTTTTAAGATGTTGGCTTTTGATAAGGGCTCAAATGTTACCATAGGTCTTTCATTTTTAAGAACATCACCAGACCACGGTACCGCTTACGATATTGCTTACAAAGGTTTAGCAAGGGTAGATAGCGCCAAATACTCTTTGGAGCTTTTAAAACGTTATGGATATTAAAAGGCTTGAAGGTACAGCTTTAAACGAGACTATTTTAAACTCACAGCCCTTAGAGGTTTCCAAGGAGTCTGAAAACCTTGCCATAGCTATAAAAACCACAGTTTCTCAAGCACTTCTTGGAGCTTTGAGCGATGAGTTATCAAAACAAGGTTTTATAGAAGCCACTGTAGAAGATGTAAAACCAAATGCCTATAAACTAATGCTTAGCAACGGTGTAGAGATTGAAGTAAACGCCGCCACTACGCTTGATATAAAGAAAAACGATATGCTAAAGCTCGTTATAAGCTCTATAAATCCTCTTGTTTTAAAAATAGCCGATGTGAAATCTCCTTCATCTCCCATAAGTGCTTTAAATAAAGCCATGGATTACGAGGCTACAATCCTTTCTCAAAGCCTTTCAAAAAATGACGTTGAAAATAGCGGCCTTTTTTATGAAAAAAAGCTTTTAGATTTTCTTTTAAAAGCCAAAGACCTTTCAACTCTTACACAGGATAACAAATATAAGCTTCTTCAAGACATAGTAAACACCGCCAAAGATATAAAAAGTCTAGAAGCTTTTAAAAACCTAAAAGAAGATATGAGGGTAGCCATCGAAAACATATCAAACGCCAACTTCTCAAAAGCAGATTTGGAAGCGCTTTTTAAATCACAAAGCTCACCAGAGGATATAAAAGATATACTCAGCTTGTTGCTGACCCAAGAACCTCAGAATATTCCAAAAGATGTTTTAAACTATATACCAAAAGCTCAAAGTATATTAGCTAATATAGAAAAAAATTTTATTTTTAATGCAAAATACCTTCCAAATTTTGTCTTGGAACTTTCAAGTGTTTTGAAAAATATGCCAAATGATATAAAAGATATCTTTTTTAAAAGCATCCAAGACATTTTAAACATAAAAAATCAAAGCGCCAAAGAGCTCTTAAAGTCAAACCCAGAGCTGTTTTTTGATATTTTAAACGCAAAAGATCCCAAGGAGCTTGTAACAAATATACAAGACAACGCTTTAAAAACTGTTGTTGGTGATATATTAAAAGATATAAACAGCATAAAACAAGATGTTTTAAACCAAATATCTCAAAATCCTGTAAAGGTATTGGAATTTTCAAAACATATAAAAGAAGCTTTAAACAACTTACAAAACAATGTAAGTTTTGATACCAAGCTTAACCATCTTAAGGAAAATGCAAATACACTATACAATATAAACTTAGCTCAGCAGTTTATACTTCAAAATAACGCATTTTTTGTAAATTTTGAGGAGGGTTCAAAAAAGGGTTTTGGGGCTTTTAAGAAAGAAGAAAACACCTATAGAGCTTTTATAAAACTAAACTGGGAAGACGGATTTTTAGGAAGTATTTTAGAAATGCCAAAAAACGATACAAAAAGGATTTTTGTAAAATTTTACACAGATATAGAGCCTCTTTCAAAGCTTTTGGAATCCTCTAAGGACGAGCTTGATAATGTGTTAAAAGAAGAAGGTTTAAATTTAAGCGCTTTGGAAGTTTTTATGTTAAAAGCCCAAGACTTTGACTTAGAAGTGGCAAGAAACATAACCCAAAGTTCAAATTTAAATATTTTTACATAATATGGATGAGAAAGAGAAAAAAGCTATAGCTTTAAAATATGAAAGGGGAAAAGACAACGCTCCTCGTCTTGTAGCAAAAGGGAAAGGTTATATAGCCCAAAAGATTGTGGAACTTGCTAAAGAGCATCAAGTACCTGTTATTCAAGATGAAAAACTTTTATCTGCCGCTTACAACCTTGATATATATGAAGAGATACCGCCAGAGCTTTACAAAGCTGTTGCAAAAGTTCTTGTTTTTGTAGAAAAGCTAAAAAAGAGGTTATGACTCTAACAGACCTGTATCAAATTCTTTTATCTTCTTTTGGTTATCAAAACTGGTGGCCAATAGATGTTGATTATCACAATACCCACAATACGGACCCCAAAGATGAAGTTATAATAGGGGCTATTCTCACTCAAAACACCAACTGGAAAAACGTAGAAAAGGCTTTAGAAAACCTAAAAACCCATAAGCTTTTAAGCCTGAAAGCCATAAAATATTTAGATATTGAGCTTTTAAAAGAACTAATAAGACCATCAGGCTTTTTCCAAAGAAAAGCTAATATACTAAAAGATATATCAAATATAGACATAGAACCTACAAGAGAAACCCTTTTAAACATTAAAGGTATAGGAAAAGAAACTGCTGACTCTATACTTCTATACGCTTACAACAAACCTTATTTTGTAGTGGATATGTATACAAAAAGGATTATAAAAAGGTTGTTTGGACTCACCTTTAAAGAATATGACGAATACGCAGATTTTATAACATCTAATATTCCGAAGGATATAAATATATACAAAGAATTCCACGCACTTGTTGTAGAGCATGCTAAAAGATATTGCAGGAAAACTCCAAACTGTGATGAGTGTATGCTTAAAGACGAATGTCTAAACAAAAAATTTATTTGAGTATATGAGTGCTTTTGTTAAATTAGAATCAATCTATCGCTTAAGCCATTAAGCTATGGTATAATATCACTTTATTAAAAGCTTTAAAAGAGGTAAATTGCATGGAAAGGACGCTTGTGATAGTAAAACCAGATGCTTTTGAGAAAGGGGCCACTGGGGCCATCGTTGACATACTTTCTAAAAATGGTCTTAGGCTTTTAGCGTTGAAGATGTTTAAATTTTCTAAAGAAAAAGCGGAAGGCTTTTACTATGTCCATAGAGAAAGAGGGTTTTTTGGTGAGCTTGTAGAGTTTATGTGTTCAGGTCCTGTAGTAGCAATGGTTTTGGAAGGCGAAAACGCTATATCAAAAGTAAGAGAACTAATAGGTCCTACCGATAGCGAAGAGGCAAGAAAGGTAGCTCCAAACTCCATAAGGGCGCTTTTTGGCACAGATAAGGGAAAAAACGCTATACACGCTTCAGATTCTAAAGAATCAGCCTCTTACGAGATACCATACATATTTTCATCTTTAGAGATATACTCATGAGTTGTTATAAATCAAACGAAAAGCTTTTTACCCCGGGACCAGTGGAGATACCAGAGGAAATAAGGGCTATTTTAGGAGCTCAGATAATACATCACAGAACGCCAGAGTTTAAGCAAGCTCTTATAGAGACGAGAAACCTTTTTAAAAAGCTTATTTCAAGCGAAAGCGATAATTTTGTATTTTTTACAAGCTCTGGTACAGGAGCTATGGAAGCCGCTGTTATAAATTTTTTCAACCCAGGAGACAAAGTACTTGTTTTAAACGGCGGTAAATTTGCCGAAAGATGGCTAGAGCTTTGCAAAACCTATGGGCTTGATGTGGTAGATTTTAAGGTAGAATGGGGCGAGACTTACGACAAAGATGCTCTTAAAAATGCTATTGAAAAAGAAAATGTAAGAGGTGTTTTTATCCAAATTTCTGAGACTTCTACAGCCACCTATCATGATCCTAAATTTATAGGTAATCTTTTGAAAGCTTCCGATGTTATTTTGGTGGCTGATGCTATAACAGCCCTTGGCACTTACGAGATAAAACCAGAGGAAGACGGTATAGATATACTTGTGGGTGGTTCTCAAAAATCTTTTATGCTACCGCCTGGTCTTTCTATGCTTTGGTTTTCTGAAAAAGCCAGTAAAAGGTTAAATCCCAAAGGATATTATTTTAACATCTCGAAAGAGCTAAAAAAGCAAATAGAAGGCCAAACCGCTTATACACCTGCTATACCCATTATACTTGGTCTAAAAAAATCGTTGGAAATGATATTGGCCGATGGAATAAAAAACATAGAAAAGAAAACTACGGCCATATCAAAAGCCACTATAAAAGCCTTTGAAAAGATGGGTTTTAAGGCTTTTAGTAAAAATCCTTCCATATCTGTAAGCGCTATAGAAACACCCAATATGGATGCGGAGAACTTTAGAAGAGAGCTTTTGAAACTTGGCATAAGAACAGCCGGCGGACAAGACAAATTAAAGGGTAAGATTTTTAGAGTATCCCATATGGGTCAAATAGATGCTATATCTACTTTTTCTGTAATACAAGCCGCCTCTATTGTTACAAATGCTTCTAAAGACGTGCTAGAAGAGTATGTAAATACAGTAAAAGCTTTATGTGTAGATTGATTCTTATAAGACACGCTGAAAGCCAATGGAATACAATAGGAAGGTATCAAGGAGTTTTAGACCCAGACCTTTCGGAAAGAGGTGAGCTTCAGGCTAAGGCTTTGGCTTATCATATAAAAAAAGAGTTTCCGCAGGTAGAGGCTATATATTCATCTCCTCTTACGAGGACCAAGAAAACTGCTCTTGCTATATCAGAGCTTTTAGGAAAAGAAATTTTTACAGATAACAGGCTTATTGAAATAGATCACGGTGATTGGTCTGGTGAGCTTGTGGATGATATAGAAAAAAAATATAAGGAAGATTTTGAGACTTGGATGAAACGTCCCCATGAAATTGAGTTTCCAAACGGTGAGTCTTTGAAAAACGTTTTTGAAAGGGTTTTAGATTTTCTAAACTTTATAAAAGCTACATACAAGGATAAAACTATAATAGCGGTTTCTCACTCGGTACCTATTAGGGTGTTTTACTGTGCTGTGCTTGGTATAGATTTATCTCACTTTTGGGCTTTTGGATGCGATAACGCCTCTTATTCTATTTTGAGTTTGGGGGAGCAAGATATAATTCAAAAGCTAAACATAAGCTGTCATTTAGGAGAACTATATGCTGAAGCGCATAGGGCTATTTAGCGTATTTATATTTTTTGTTATAGCGTCTTTTGCCACAGATCCAACAAAGATAAACATAAAAGAGCTAAAAGAAGATCAAAAAGCTTCCAATAAAACAGGAATTCCTCATCAGCTAAATTTAAACGTCCAAGTGATAAGCCAATTTAACATCGATAAACCACCTTTAGAACCCCCAGCTAAGCTAAGAGCTCCTTCTTTCAAAGAACTTGATTTGAGCGGTGAGGTTTTACAAGCCCCTGCTTATATGGAACTTACGCCGGTGATGAAGTTGAAAAACTCCTCTTTTATAAGCTGTGGTGAGCCAGACGATGTAGCAGATTACTCAAGCATGGTATCCGATTATCTAAACGGTGATTATAAGGGTGTTGAGAGGAATTTTCAAAGGCTTTTAAAATATACGTATTCACCTTACCTTCCAATGGGATACTACGTAATGGGTATGACGAGGCTAAAAGAAAACAATGAGCTTTCTGCAAGGGATATGTTTTATAACTCTTGTAAGTATACTTCTATATATCAACAAAGCGCTTGCGAAGGATATTACGCTCTTAGCCTAAAGCTCAATCAAAAACCTACTTTTATAAATTCTTCTACTTATCATAAAAAGCTTTGGGAAACTGTGTTTGCTATAAAAAACGGCGGTAGATACTCCACTGTAGATTGCGGTGAGTTTGTTTTTAAAAATTACTGCTCTTATATAAACGATTTTATACAAGGCATCATAATACCTGGTTATTATCAAAATAGCCTATTTTTTAGATCTGGTATTATAAACTACTTTTCTAAAAAATACGACATAGCAAAGCAAATTTTTGAAACCATATACACAAACTACTCTCTTCCTTACAACCTAAGGTATAAAGCTCTTTATTACCTTGCCTTGATAGATTTGAAAAATAAAAAATACGAAAAAGCCTTAGAAAAGGCTGTAATGATAGAAAATCTTTACCCTGGTTCTGATTTAGCTTTAAACCTATATGCCCTTATAGGTGAAGAAAATCCTAAAGGTGCAGCCGTTGCTTCTATCTTATCAAACAACAAATACAGTATCCTTACAAAGTTAGCGGCAGTCCAAGCTTACAACAACGACGATTACAACTATGCAAAGCTTTTATTCCTAAAGATAAAAGACTATAAGGATGCAGTTTACGCCTGTGTAAAAGCAAAGGACTATAAAGATGCTATAAATATTTTACAAATGATGCCAAACCACGATGAGTTTTATTACAAATGGCTTGCAGAGAGCTATTATTATACTAAAAATCTCATAGCTCTTAGAAATCTTTTGAGAAGCGATGGTTTCAAAAGCTATACTGAACTTCACAACTACTACAAAGGATGGTATTATTTCAAACTTGGAGACTATCAAAAAGCTTTAACTTACTTTACAAGCAGATACTATAGAGCTATAGTCTACTTCAATATGGGAGATTATAAAGATGTTGTAAGGCTTTTAGAAAACCCATCTACCTATGACGAAAGGATACTTCTTGCCAAAGCCTACCTATCTATAGATGAACCCACTAAAGCAAGAGAAGTGTTAAAACCAAACACCGCTGAAGCCAAATATCTCTATGGACTTTCTTACTTTATACAAAACGATTATCAAGATGCTATAAGATATTTCAAAGAAATAGCTTCTTCCAAACGCTTTGGAGCAAGGGCGCTTCTTAAGCTTGGTGATGCTTACTACAACTTAGGTGATATTAACAAAGCTATTTACTATTATCAAAAGGTAGTGGAAAACTATCCAAACTCTAAAGAGGCTATGGAAGCTTCTTACGATATTATATCTTCTCGTATTAGAAACCCTTCTAAAAATTTGGAAGTAGCTATAAAGCAGTTTATAGAAAGGTACAAAAACAACCCCCTTTCTGAAGATCTAAAGTATCAGCTTGCAAATATTTATATAAAGCAGGGCAAAAAAGAAGAAGCTTACAGCCTTTTATCAAGCATAGTTGGCGGTCCTCGGTACAGGGCTATGCTAAAAATGGCTATGTTAGAACCGGATCCTCACAAAAAAGAAGAGCTTCTTATAAGCGTAATAGACAACGCTCAAGGAGAAACTAAGGAAAAGGCAAAAGAGCTTTTGGCAGATTTATATTTAAAAGAAGGGCATATCAACAAAGCTGCCGCCATATATTCTACTGGCGATGAGAAAGACCTGATACACGCTTATGAGATATACATATCAAACCATATGCTAAACAAGGCAAAAGATATACTGAATAGGCTAATATCTCAATACCAAGATGATAAAGTGAGGGCTTTAGCTTTAGAGGCTTTTAACACCTTCAAAGACCCAAGCCTTCTTGAGTTTGCATCAAATTCACAAGACCCTTCCATAAAAGCTAAAGCTTTCTATGAGTTAGGAAACTATTATCTTTCTAACGGTGATAAAAATAAGGCTTTAAAAGAGTATGTTAGCGTTGTCATACTTACTCCAAACGAGCAGGATATATATAAGGATTCTATACTAAAAGCCTCAAACATTTTGATAAGTATGCATGCTTACGAAGATGCTTCTTGTCTTTTGGATAAGCTAAACATGAGTTCTTTGTCCAATCAAGAACTTTATCATGTAAAAAGCCTGAAACGTCGTTTACCGGCTTGTAAAAACAAAAATCTTTTAAACATTGGAGGTTAGAAGATGGATGATATCATGATAATAATTCAAAGGGGTGGTATAGTAATATATCCTCTTTTGGTGCTGTCTGTTATATCGTGGGCTATTATATTGGAAAGAGCTTTCGCTCTTAGACTAAGCAGATTTTTGCCAAAAGGCTATCCTCAGATAAAAGCTCTTATACTTGGTAGAAATATAGATGCTGCTGTTAAGATGCTTGAAACTCAAAACACGAACGCTTCAAAGGCTTTTTTATCGCTTTTAAAAGCTTATTTAAAGGGAAGGAGAGACTCTTATCAGCTAAATAGAATATCAGAAGATGCTTTTTCTTATGTAATATCGGATGCAGATAAAAACTTGGTTTTACTTTCTACGGTAGCTTCGGTATCTCCGCTTTTAGGATTATTTGGTACTATAACAGGTCTTATAAAGGTGTTTGCAGCTTTTTCTACTTCTGAGACTCAGTCTGCTATGTATCTTTTGGCAAACGGTATAAGTGAAGCTCTTACAGCGGCGGCTACGGGGCTTGCGGTAGCTATACCAGCTTTATTTTTTTACTGGGTTTACAAAGCCGTGGAAAACCGTATAGTATCTAAAGTGGAAACAGAGGTAAAAGAGATAATAGACGCCATATCGGAGGGGTAATATGAATTTAAGAAAAAAAGCAAAGGTAGGTATGTCTATAGAAGAGAGAACGTATGTAGACGTAGTTCCTCTTGTGGACACTCTTTTGGCTGTGTTTTTGTTCTTGGCAATCCTTGCCTTTCAATCTCCAATGGTATTTTTGGCGGTTAAGCTTCCTCAAGCTCAAACAGGTAAAAAAACCGTTGTACAGACTATGAGGGTTGAAATACTACCAAACGGTCAATACATACTCAACGGTCAATATGTAACTCTTACAGATATTCAAAACGCCATTCAAAATACGAAAGTAAACAACCAGCCCATAAACGACCTTATCATAGAGGCCGATGAAAACACTTTAGAAAAGTACGTAGTAGCTCTTATGGATGTTGCCAAGCAAAATGGCATTAAAAATATCCTTATAGCTACTCGTATGAAAAGATGATATTTTTTCTTTTTAAAAAAATTTTAACTTCCATTCTTATACCTCCTGGTATTTTTATAATAACTTTTTTCTTTATAAGCTTTTTTGTTAAAAACAAGAAAATAAAAACACTTTCATTTGGTATCACAACGCTTCTTTATCTTCTTTCTATAACCCCTATAAAAGATGCTCTTATAACGCCTTTAGAACACGCCTACAATCAGCCAAAAGGCTTTCTAAACGCCAACGCGATAGTCGTGCTTGGAGGCGGGTATTACAAAAACGGCAACCTGTCTGGTGAAACCGTTAAAAGACTTTTGGCAGGTGTTTATCTGTCCTATAAGACAAAGATTCCGCTTATACTTTCTGGTATTGATATAAAATATCTTCCAAAAAATACACCGGTAGTAAAGCTCATAAACGCTATAGATATAGGAAACGTATACGAAGACCTTAAAAGCAAAGACACTATGCAAAATGCAGCTCAAAGTTATAAGGTATGTACTCGCTACATAACACCAGATTGCAACAGCATTATACTTGTAACATCGGCGTATCATATGCCAAGAGCAAAGATGCTTTTTGATAGATTTTTTAAGAACGTAATACCTTATCCGGTGGATTACAAAGAAGACCTAAGATACGACATAAGGAGTTTCTTGCCAAACATGTCAGATTTGGAAAACTCTACGAAAGCCATTAGAGAATATCTTGGCATATTATATTATTTTATAATCTTGAAGGTAGTTTGATGGCAAAGGAAAAAACTGCTTACGTATGTCAAAGCTGCGGTCAAACTTACATAAAATGGGTTGGGAGATGTAGCGCTTGCGGTGAATGGAATTCTGTTGTAGAAGAAAAGCTTACCATATCAGAAAGTATAGTTAAATCTTTTGAAAAGCCTATAAAACTTGTGGATGTAGAGAAAGAGCAGCTTTTTAGAATTTCCACTGGTTATAAAACCCTTGATATGGCTTTAGGTGGGGGTATTGTGAAAGGACAGGTGATACTTTTAAGCGGTGAGCCTGGTATTGGAAAATCTACGCTTTTAATAAAAATAGCAGATTTTATGTCAAAAGATGGTGTTGTAATATACGCTTCTGGCGAGGAATCTTCCTCTCAAATATCAATAAGAGCAAGTAGAATGGGTATAAACCCCTCAAATTTATACATATTAAACTCTACAAACATAGAGCATATAATATCTTGTGCAAAAGAATACGGTGCTACAACACTTATAATAGACTCTATACAAACCATGTATACAAATTCTCTGGAGTCTTCTCCTGGGTCCGTGGCTCAGGTGAGAGAATCTACTTTCAAACTTGTGGAATTTTGTAAAAGCAGCGCTATACCTTGTTTTATAGTAGGGCATATAAATAAAGAAGGTACTATAGCTGGACCGAAAGTATTAGAGCATATAGTAGATAGCGTATGCCAATTTGAGGGAGAGCGCTTTAATCTTTATAGAGTTTTGATGATTTTAAAAAATAGATACGGAGCTACCGGTGAAATGGCTGTATTCAAGATGGAAGATAGTGGGCTTACAGAGGTTTTAGAGCCCTCCTTGTTTTTCTTGAGTGAAAGAAAAGAAGATGCTGTTGGCTCTGTGATATTTCCCCATACCGAAGGCACAAAACCAATACTTGTAGAGATTCAAGCACTTGTGCTAAAAGCCCTATATACAACTCCTCAGCGTAAAACTCAAGGTTTTGACGTAAATAGACTCGCCATAATACTTGGTGTGCTTGAAAAAGAAGCGAGGATTTTTACAAGAGATTCGGATGTTTATGTAAATGTGGTTGGTGGTATTGAAATAAAAGAACCAGCCTGTGATTTGGCAATAGCAACAGCTATTGTTTCTTCTAAAAAAGAAAAGCCTATATTAAAAGATACAGCTATTTTTGGAGAACTTGGTTTGGGTGGTGAGATAAGAGCAGTGCATCATGTGGAGGCTAGGTTGAAAGAGCTAGAACGTTTTGGTATAAAAAGGGTTATTTTGCCTAAAAGCTCGGTAAAAGATATACCTAAAACAAATCTTGAACTTTTTGGCGTAAGCCATATAATGGAAGCTATTGATATAGCTATTTGATGCTTAAATCAAATAAATTTCAAAGGTAAGAGTTTTTTGCTTAGTTTTATCTGATACTTTTTAGCTATACTCCCAATCCCAATTCTCATATAGATATAACCCTTTAAAAAGCTCTTTGTTGCCAGAAAAAGCTTCTTTTAAGGTATCAAGAAAAAGGGATTTACCAAACCTTCTTGGACGAGATAGAATAATGCTTTTAAGATTAAAATGCGTTTAGAAGAAGCTTGTTGGTTTCTAAATAAGAATCTATAAAATTTTTATGCTTTTTAAACACATGCTTTACAAGTCTATAATCTTCTATATAACCTAGAAAAGGAAACCTTTTCCGAGAAGAGCTTACATAGCAAAGAGCTTTTGCCATATCTTTTATAGGTTCTTCATCCAATATATTTATATATTTGGTGGATGTAAGTATTTTGTAAAATAAATCGGCGTAATAGTAAAGATTTTTGATAAACTCTGTAGTTATGATAATTTTTGATTTTCTAAAAGCTTCATACTTTGATATAGCTTCTTCTATAGTGCAAACTTGATCTTGTAATATAGTCTCAAACTTATTCATATATTTATAATACCCCGCAAAAGCGGGGTATAAAGTTTATATCTTAAAACTCTGTTTGAAGGGCAAGTGTCCAATCTGTAAAGTCTTTGAGTTGTTTGTTGCCAGTGTATAGGTTTTTCAAAGTACTGTTTGGATCCACTATGTCAGCACCTGCTGATATTTTAGCAGCTTCTCCGGCTATGTAGTAATTTACAAATATACTGTATCTGTTTATTTTGCCGCTTGGAACATTAATAGAAGAAATATAATTATCTACTTTTGAGTTTTCCCATCTAAAAGCTATACCTGGTTTTCCAATACCAACCATTTGATCGTATAAAGCTGCAAGTTGTACGTAATAGCCGGTGGATTTCACCTTGTTGTTGTTATAACCATACTCCAAATCCTTCTTTTCTGCCCAGCCAAGTTGGATTTGTGGTACAAAATCACCAAACTTTTGTTCCCAGTTTGCATCTATATCGTAGTATTTTGGTGTAAGAGAAGATGTTTGGTTATTACATATAATGCTGCCACTTGAGCAATCTAGCTTTTGTTGTTCATAGCCAAGGCCTATAGTAAGGTTGTTAAGAGCGCCTAAGAATGTATCTTGGTCTACAAAACCAGAAGAGTTTTTGTATCCAAGCATTGTAGGTGTAAACTCTAATCTTATACCGTATTTGAGGTTGCCTTTTGCGTTCATGCCAGCTTGATAATCGTATGCACCGTTGGCGGCAAAGAGGTAGTATTTTAGCATAGTGTCTGCTACATTACCCCATAGAGCTATACCAGCATCTCTGTTGGCATTTTGAACATCACCACCAAGTGTAATAGGTGTAAATGGGTCTAAAAGGTTGTCTATAGCATATGCTTTAGGTCCAGTTGTGTCATCTGTTATATTGCTCCATACCTCATTAAACCCATATCCATAACCAGTAGGTATTACATAAGTATATTCATCTGTATTGGAAAGCCTTGATACTGGGTCTCTAAATAAACCAGCCATAAGCTGAAGCTCTGGCATAAATTTGAAGTTGATAAATGCATCTGATACTCTTGTGTAGCTTGTGCCTTGGTGAGCTCTAGCTGTGCCGTTAGCGGCTAAAGCGCTGTTGTCTGCGAAATCCAAATCTGCGCCAAACTGGACTATTGGGTTAATTTGACCTGAGAAGTATACTCTTGCGTTGTTGACGGAGAAGTTGTTTGAAGAGTGGTCACCGTTTGTAACAGCACCATCGTTTTGAGCCCAGATTTGAAGTTCAAGACCTACGTTAGCAAATTCGTTGTCGTTGGCCTTTAAAACTATAGCATTGGCTCCTTGCCATGCGGCAGCTCCTAAAACTGCCATTGCGAGTAAAAGTTTCTTTTTCATAGCTTTGTCCTCCTTTTAAAGGTTTCTTAAAAATAATTTAATCACATTATCGTCCTTTTGTCAAGTCTTTTTAATCTGAAAATATTTATTTTTATATGATATATATCAATGTATGTTAAAATAAAATTTTTTTGCTATTATAATAGAGTATGTTTTCTAATATAACTAAGCATATTAGAAAGAAAAAATTTATAGTCGCTTTGATATGCACATTTTCTTTTTTATTTGCTTCAAATGTGGCACTTGTGCATGAGCATAAAGATGATAAAGTTCATGATGATTGCCCAATATGTATATTTAAAATATCAAATAACATAGAAAGTGCAGGTAAGCCCCTTCCAGTTATTCCAAAAGCCCCTTTACCTAAACCAGTTTATATAAAACCATTCTTCAAAAGTTTTGTAATCTCTATAAAACCTTACTCTCGTTCACCTCCTTTGGTTTAGGGTATTTGGCTTTTAGTAAAAATTTTATTAAAACCCTAAAGGAGGTATTTATGAGAAAAATATTTTTTGTATTAGGTTTTTTGGCAGCTCAAGCTTATGCTTTTGATTATCAAGGTGTTGTAAAAGATATTCTTGGAAAGCCAGTAAAGGGTGTTTTGTTAGAAGTTATAAATAGCGATGGTAAAGTCCTTTATAAGACGATTTCAGATAAAAACGGTCATTTTAATATAAATATAAACTTAAATATTTTTGCTCTAAAAGCCATAAAAAAAGGTTACAAACCTACTGTTAAGATAGTATCCTCGAAATCTCCAATAGATGTTTCAATAGCTCCTAAGAAGTTAAAACTAGAGTATGTTTATAAAAGACATGTTGAAATTCCAAGCCTTTCTAAAGGAATATTAAGCCAAAAAATAACGAGGGATTTTATTAAAAAGCTACCACTTGGTGCTTATCAAAGTGTAAACAATATAGTCCTTTATACATCCCCTGGTGTTGTTCAAGATACCTCTGGTCAGATACACGTAAGAGGTGACCATGCAAACATTCAATACCGTATAAACGGTTCATACCTTCCTATAGATTTGGCCGGTTTTTCTTCTGTGGTACCTACAAGAGCTATATCTTCTGTAAATTTTTTAACTGGCGTTGTACCAGCACAATACGGTCTTCATACGGCTGGTATATTGGATATAACTACAAGGCAGGGTTTTAAAAAAGGTGGTTCTATTGGAGCTATACTTGGTACAGACGCTACAGTTGGAGCTCATTTTGATGATGAAGATACACTTGGAAAATTTAGCTATTTTGTATCTACTCAGTATCTTCAAAACCACGACGGACTCCAAGCTCCTACAAAACACCCTATACACGATAGGATGCAAGATTCAAACTACTTTACGTACTTTTCATACCTTTTAAATCCAGAAAATAGACTTTCTTTAATAATAGGTTCTGTTTTTGCTCAATACCAAATACCAAACCAAGATAACGCCGATGCTCTTTGTTCTTATGCATCACCATCTGGAAGCTGTTATAATGCTACAATAAACGGTAAGATATACACTCCTTCTAACTACCCACCTACTTTTGTAAACGACAACCAGCATGAGGATTACAACTTCATCATAGGAGCTTTGGATGGAAATTATGGAGAAAATACAAAGTATCACTTTGATGTATTTGGTACGTATTCAAAGATTCACTACATACCCGATTTGATAGGAGACCTTATATATACTGGCCAAGCTACAGATTCAAAGTATCAAGATGCCTCTGGTGGAATACAAGTTGATATATCTCATAGAATATCAAACCACAACATAAAAACAGGTATATTTCTTCAAGATGAAAGGTCTATTGGAAATTTTACTACCTATGCATTTCCAGCGGATTCACAGTTAGATCAAACCTCTACTATACCAAACTCTTACGTTTATTCAAATGCAAAAACGGGTTATACGTTTAGTTATTACATACAAGATAGCTGGCGTATACTTAAAAAGCTAAGTTTTATGTATGGACTTAGGTTTGATTATATAGACCAGTTTGTAAAAACAGATCAACTTAGTCCAAGAGCCTCACTCGTCTACCAATATTCAAAGTATACAGCTTTTCATATAAGCTACGGAAGGTTTTTTACACCAGCCCCTATGCTATTGGTCACAAAGCAAAACGCCTCTATACTTCAAGGGACTACAGCGGACACTATAGCGGCTAGCGGCTTATCTCCAAACCAAATAGGTTATTTTGTACTACCTCAAAGAAGCAGCTACTACGATGTTGGGTTTAGTCATAGATTTTCAGATGCCACATCTTTGATGGTAGATGCTTATTTTGAAGAGCTTCACGATGTTCTTGATGATGGACAATTTGGAAATGCAAGAGTCTTAACACCTTTTAACTACAAACACGGTAAAGAATACGGCGTAAATTTAAACCTATCAAAGATGAAAAAATATTACGGAGCTTATCTAAACTTTTCTTACTCTGTGGCAAGAGCAGAAGATGCGATAGATCAGCAGTATAACTTTACATCAGACCAGCTTCAATATCTTCAAAACAACTACATATATATGGATCACGACCAGACATACACAATATCCTTTGGTGGGTATTATAAGCCTTTTAAAAACATAACAGTTTACACCGATAACATATATGGGTCTGGACTTGCATCAGGTGATTATCCGCCAAATACTACTCATAGACCTTCTTACTTCCAGACCAATGTAGGAATTAGTAGGGATTTTTATACTAAAAGCTTTGGTCATACCAGCTTAAACGTTTATGTGGTAAACTTATTTAACAACGTTTACGAGCTAAGAGATCAAGGTATAGGGGTTTTTGGACCTCAATACGCCCAAAGGCGTACTTTTTATGTAAGTATAGATAAGACATTTTAGAGGAGGCTGTTATGAGAAAGATCTTAATAACTTTTGGTATCTTGGCTTTTGGTATAAGTATAAGTTTTGGAGACCCTATAAAGCGCATAATACATCAATACGCTTACAACACCCAAAAAACCGATATGATAGGTGAGTACATCAAAGAAAACGTAGCAAATGGCTACGTGAGTCCAGCTTCTTATACCTACAAAACCTACAGACCTTCTTATTCTTACAAAGACATAAACAGAAACTTTGTAGAGAGATTAAAAGAAGTGGCTTTTCAATATCTTGGTATACCTTATAGATTTGGTGGTAATTCAAGGTATGGTATCGATTGTTCGGCTTTTACTCAAGACGTGTTCAGACAGCTTGGTATAAACTTGCCAAGGACTGCTAGGGAACAAGCAAGGCTTGGAAAACTGGTAAGACATCATCTAAAACCTGGAGATTTGCTGTTTTTCTCCACATACGCCCCCTACCCTTCTCATGTGGGTATATATATAGGAGATGGAAAGATGATAGAAGCTTCTTCTGTTTACGGAAGAGTTATAGTGGATGATGTGGCAAACGACCCATACCTTATAAAACATTTTTTGTTTGCTAAGAGGATATTACCCTAAGATTTTTGGTTTCTAAGCTTTTAAGGAGAAAATTATGTTTAGTTTTGGTATAGCTGTTGTTATTTTGATTTTCCTTGGTGTGTTAGCGCTTTCTATCATTATAGAAAGAGTTATAAATCTTTTTAAAAATGCAAGCATCCCTAAAGATATACACGATGCTCTTGAGTCTTACGATTTTGACTTAGATAGTTTTTCTAAGCTTTTAGAATCAAAACCAACTTCCAACGTATACGTAAAATTTTTTAAATCTATACTAAAAGCCTCAAACAAGTCAAAAAACCTAAATACGCCTATTTGGTGGATAGAATCTATAGCTCAGGATGAAGCCATGCATATTTCTTCAGAACTCTCAAGGGGTATGTGGCTTTTAGATACATCTATAACCGCAGCGCCTTTGATAGGTCTTCTTGGGACTGTGGTAGGCATGATTAAGGCTTTTGGCGTTATAGGTGCAAGCGGTATAGTGGCTCCCAAGGAAGTTACCGGCGGTGTAGCGGAAGCTCTTTTTTCTACGGCTATGGGGCTCTTGGTAGCTATAGTGGCTCTTTTTGGATACAACTATCTATCAAAAAGTATAGCCTTTACATTGGATGAGTTAGAGCGCCTTGGCACCAAGCTTGTGGCTCATATAAAGATGATTAAAGGTGAAGTATGAAACTAAAAAGACCACGAGAACCTAAGAAAGCGAGGATTGTAATAATACCTCTTATAGATGTAATGTTTTTTCTTTTGGTGACGTTTATGCTTGCCTCTTTGTCTATGCAAAACCTAAACTCTATAAAGGTAAATCTTCCAAAGGGGCAAGCCTCCTCTTTTCCAAATGCCAACAAATTAATCACGATAAGTATATCAAAAGACCAAACTATATACGTGGATAAAACGCCGGTGAGCTTGGATTCTTTAGAAGCTTATCTTAAAACGCATTTTAACCCCAACCAATATGTGATAATAGCGTCTGACAAAGAAGCTCCAAGTGGTATAATGGTAAAAGCCATGTTAAAAGCCCAAGACGCTGGATTTTTTCATCTTCTAATAGCCTTAAAATCAAAATGAGCCTAAACAAAGATTATTTAATTTCTTTTTTCTTGTCTTTGGCTTTTTGGATAAGTATATTGTTTGTTTTTAGCCTTTCTTTACAAGCCCCAAAACCAAAAGAACCAACAATTTTGATACTAAAAGCTCCAAAACTAGTACAATTAAATAAGCCAGTTGTAAAAACCCCTGTAAAACCTATCCAAAAACCAGTCCAAAAACCTTTAAAACCCTCTCAAAAACCTTTGAAAACAATAAAAACTCCTCAAGAAAAACCCATATCTTCAACACCTTCAAAACCCCTAGCAGAAACTCAAGCTATCACTAAAAGTACCAAAACAAATCTATCGGCATTAAACCTTCCCTCAAAAGCCCCTCCTAACGTTCCATCTTTACCAAAATCTTCTTCAAAACCTTCAAACGCTTCTGATTACTTTAAAAATGCCTATACTCCGCCAAAAGCCCTTTACAGTCCAAAACCACATATTCCTCAAGAGCTTTTACCAAATGTAAAAGAACTTACATTAAAAGTAAAATTTTATATAAAAAAAGATGGTTCAGCCAAAGCTAAGCTTCTTAACCCCACTCCAAACCCAAGCTTAAACGCTATTCTTCAAAAGGAACTATCAAATTGGAAATTCTTCCCAGCCACAAAAGCTCAAAAACCTATAAACTCTACCCTCGATATGGAAATAAAAATTAAGATAGAGTGAAACGAAAATTCCTCGTTATACCTTCTCCCACTCAAAACTAACTATATTTTTCTTCTCTTTACTAAACTCTATCCCTATCAAATACACTTTTTTATCTTTATACTTCTCATAATACCTTTTCTCCTTTATCTGTTTTAAAGCCTTATACTCTTCTTTATCTTCTACCACTTTAAACTCTAAAATATAAACCGCATCCTCTGATAAAATAGACAAATCAATCCTTCCAACACTGGTACTATCTTCAACCCTAATCTCTAAACCAGCACCGTTAAAAAGAGCATACACCACAGACGAATAAAAACCCTCGTATGAGGCTATATCGTTGTTTCTATACCAATCATGGGGTATACCTGCAAAAAAGCTATATAACACATCTTTTAGCTTGTCTATATCTTTTGTTAATATAGCCCTTTTTATGTTTGTTTCAGTTTTGCTTACACGCACTGGCTCTTTAAATACATATACCAAAAATGAGCTGTTAAAACTCTTTCTTACTTCTAAGTTAGGGTAAGATAGTATGTATGTCCCGTATTCTTCCATAAACTCTTTTATTGTAAGATAACCAGCTTGAAACAAAAGATTCTCAGGAAATATGTTATCCACATCAAGATTAGACAAAATCTCTTCCCCTACTTCTAAACTCTCAAGCTCCGGAACATAGTATCTATTTTTCATAAACATCTTTATCAAAAAAGTAGGTGTTCCTGTCTCAAACCAATAAGGTTTAAACATCTTCTTGTCAAACAACAACAGTATATCAAAAGGATTGTAAACACTCTCCCCAAGCCAACTATAGCCGTTGTACCACTGTTTTATCTTCTCTTTGTCAAAATCCTTTATCCTATCGTAAAACACGCTTTCAAGCTCTGATTGCGTATAACCGCATATCGTAGAAAAGTTTCTATCTACTGTAATGTCGTTTAGCTGGTTTAACCCACTAAATATAGACACCTTAGAAAACCTTGATACCCCTGTAAGAAAAACAAGTCTCAGGTATGGATCAGAGGGCTTTAATATCTCAAAAAACTTTTTTAGTATATCTCTATTTTGCTTTGCCTTTTCTATATCTTCTATCACATCAAGTATAGGCTTATCGTATTCATCTATAAGTACCACCACTTTTTCGTTGTATTTTTCGTAGAGCTTTTGAATGAGCTCTTGAAATTTTAGGCCTAAGATCTTTTCTTCTAAGGTTATTCCATGTTCATTTGCTATTTTTCTTAAAAAAGAGCTTATAGATTCTTTAAGATTTTCCACCGTATCAGGATAAGCTTGGCTTAAATCAAGCCTTATCACCGGATACCTTTTTTCCCAATCCCAATTCTCATATAGATATAACCCTTTGAAAAGCTCTTTGTTGCCAGAAAAAGCTTCTTTTAGTGTATCAAGAAAAAGAGATTTACCAAACCTTCTTGGACGAGATAGAAAATAGTATTTGCTTGTTAGCTTTGGTATAAAGTGTGTTTTGTCTACATAGTAAAAACCACCTTCTATAATATCTCTTAAAGTTTGTATACCTATTGGTAAAAGCTTCATAGTATGATTATAGCATTATTTATTTTAGGTTTTTAAAAGCCAAAAAACCCTTTGATAGCTTAATTGGTGTGTAGTCTAAATATTCTAAAGGTTTAAGGTCCTCATTTTCTCCTAAGACAAGAAACGTATATTTGTTTGATAGTCTTTCCATTGTTTTTACTATGTCAATGGGTTTGCCAAAAGCCCTTTCTATCGTAGACTCAAATGTTTTGTCTAAGCGAGTAGCATCTTTGCACAATACTTCATAATGTAATCCTAGTTTTATTTTTATATGCTCTAAGAAGGCGCATTTTTTCGCAACAACTTCTATTAGGCTAACTTTTAGATTGTTATCAAGTATAGAAAATACCACACCTAAAAAACCAGCTCCAGCCCCTACATCTGCTATTTCTTTTATGTCAAAATCTTTTACTTTGTAAAATATCTCTTCAGCGTCTTTTATGTGTCTTTCAAAAATCTTTGATTCATCGGCTTTTGATATGAGCTTATGTACCTTGTTCCATTTTAGAGTTTCATTTATGTATATTTCATAAGCTTTATCTCTATCCATAAGTTAATTATAAAATATGCTATAATATATAGCTTGAAAACTTTCTATAGAAGGAGTGATTGTTATGAAAAGAGTTAGTGTTGAGCTTTTAGAAAGAGAAGCTTCTACAAAAGGTGATAAAAATAGCAAAAGGAAAGAAGGGTTTGTGCCGGTGGAAATCTACGGCAAAGGTGTCCAAAATATACATGCTTACATGAGAATAAAAGATTTGGCAGCCATGCCTCACGGCACTACATTTTTGATAGAAGCCAAGCTTGGCAACGAAGTACTGCCTTGTCTATTGAAAGATATTCAATATGGATGGCTTGGCGATAATCCTATGCATGTAGATTTATACAACATATCAAACGTTACAGAGACCGATGTAGAGGTGCCTCTTGAGTTTATTGGTACTCCAAAAGGTGTGGAGCTTGGTGGTACTCTTGAAATACACCTTCACAGCATAGAGTTAAAAGTAAATCCAAGAGAAATACCAGACAAAATTTCTGTAGATATATCAGGTGTAGGTTTAGGTGGAGTTTTGCACGTTAAAGATTTAAATATACCGGCAAATTGTAAATTGATGGAGGACCCAGAAGAGGTGGTGTTGGTAGTGGCAGAACCAGAAGAAGCTAAAGAAGGCGAAGAAGAGCAAGCTCAAGAAGCTGCTACCAAATAATGATAAAAGCTTTAGTGGGGCTTGGAAACCCGGGCCCCAAATACAAAGATACAAAACACAACATAGGTTTTAAAGTAATAGACGAAGTTGCTTTTAAACTGCATTTGAAAAATCCAATAGAAAAATTTATGTCTTTGGTTTTTCATATAAAGGAAAAAGATATATACCTAATAAAACCACAAACCTTTATGAATAACTCAGGTATAGCTATTAGGCAGTTTGTAGAAAAGACAAAGATATTACCTAGTGATATACTTGTAATATACGACGATATGGATTTGGCTGTAGGCACTATAAAGATTAAGCCAAACGGTGGCTCCGGCGGACACAACGGAGTAGAGTCTATCGTAAGAGAGCTAAGAACCCAAGATTTTCCAAGGTTAAGAATAGGTATAGGAAGACCGGCTTCAAAAGAAGAGGTTGTAGACTATGTTTTAAGTCCTTTTGAATACAAAGATACACCTATTGTAAAAAAGACAATAGAGAAAGCTAGCGAATGCGCTCTAAGAAGTTTAGAGGAACCTTTGGAAAACGTAATGACTTTATGCAATACAAAAAGCTCTTAACGTTTTTAAGTCTTACAGCACTTTCTATCTTACAAATAAGTTGCTCTTCTATAACCTCTACGGTAAACTACGAAGCCTATAAGCTTGGTATAGAAAAATCCAAAGCCCCTTTGAAATATCTTGCATATAGAATGGCTTATCATACGTGTCCTACTTTTAAAGTATACAACAGGTCCTATACTATACCTGTGGTGGCTGTGATGACTTACGTAGATTCAAATAATATAAACTATACCAGTGCTTTAGGTAAAACCCTCACAGAGCTTTTCAAAGATGCTCTTATAAGAGAATGTAAAGTTAGAATTATAGAAATAAATCTATCCAGGTATGTAAGGGTGAACTCTCACGGTGATGTGGCTCTTTCTTCAGATGTAAAAGACTTGAGGACAAAATTTAAAACCTCTTATATATATCAAGGGATGTATACGTTGACAAGGCATCAACTCATAGTATATACGAGGCTAATAAATGTAAGAACAGGCAACATAGATAAAGCTTATACCGATGAAATACCAGCCAACGATGAGATAAGGGAGCTTCACGATGAATAAACCACTTGTTTAATTTTTGTTTTGATTTCCAAAAAACTTTTTATAAAGTGCTATGTTTACAAACATTATAGAAGTATATATAAAAAACGGTAAACTAATAAAGGAAAGCTCCCATAAAAAACTTGTAAGCACGGTAGCTATAGAAGAAGCGCTTAGTCTTGATATTTGATTTAGGCTAAAAGCTCTTGCCATTTCAGATATATCTATCATTTCGCTCATCATGGACTGTTGTATTGGTAGTGCAAGTACTCTAAAAGATGGATAAAAACTGTAAAGTACCAAATCTATATATAAGTTTTTTACAAGCGGCATAGAAAGTATTATGATGGCACCAGCTAGCCTTGTAAGTATTATGCTTTTAAGATTACCAAGATGCTTATACAAAACGTTGGCAAGAAGGGGTGAAAAAGAAGCTAAAACGCCAGCTAAAAAAGCCCAAGATGCCATATCTGATTTTTTTATGTGATAAACTATTATAAAAAATGGAATCAAAAATGGCGTTATAAGCCCTTGAGAAAAGCCATTTAAAAAACCTACCACAGAAAATTGCCCTATTACTTTTTTGCTGTTTAACGTATCTATGCGTCCTTTTTCATGATAAGAATTTATAGGTAATATAAAAAGCGTGCTAAGCAAAGATATCCAAAAAGCTACTAAAAAAGCTTCTTTGTTGTTTGGAATGAACTTCATCAAATAAGCGCCGAAAGCTCCAGATATGCCTGTTAGGAAAGTGAATACAGAATAGGCAAATACTCTTTTTTCTTTTGGAATTATGTCTGTGGCTAAAGCGTTTACTGCAGGCATTATAGCACCACCAACTCCACCGCTCATCAAAGAGCCTGTAGCAGAATACCCACCTAAAACAGCGCTTAAAAAAGCCACTATATAAGAAGGTTCTAAATACAAAAGCAAAGCGCTTAATGGTAGAAGCAAAGATATCAATATAACAGCATTTTTCCTATGCCAAACGTCTGCTATGACACCGCCAAATACAGATATTAAAGCGGTAGAAATTGTAGCCAATGCGTATATAAGGCCTAAGTATCCTATGCTTTTATGAAAATCTTTCAAGATAACATAAGGAAATGCTATTGTGATAATGCCACCAGCAATACCCCTTAAAACCCTGAATATAGAAATATAAGCTATGTTTTTATACATTTAAGCCATATCTTTGAACTCTTTAAATATATAAAGGGCGTCGTGAGGTCCAGGTGAGGCTTCTGGGTGAAATTGTACAGAGTAATAGGGGATATTTTTATGGCTCATACCTTCTATAGTGTTGTCTAAAAGGTTTATATGTGTGATTTCCATAAAATCCGGTAAATCTTCTACGGCGTAGTTGTGATTTTGAGATGTTATCATTACTCTATTGTTTCTCATATCCTTAACAGGATGATTGGCTCCGTGATGCCCAAACTTTAATTTGTAAGTTTTAGCTCCAATTGCCAAAGACATGATTTGATGGCCAAGACATATCCCAAATACAGGCTTTTTCCCAAAAAAATGTTTAGCTATACTTATGCCGTTTAGCACGTTGGCTGGGTCTCCAGGGCCATTTGATAGGAACACTGCATCTGGGTCCATGGCTTCTATATCTTCTTTCGATGTATTTGCTGGTACTACGGTGCAGGTGATATCGTTTTCTACTAAATATTTTACTATGCTTTTCTTTATACCAAAATCTACCAATACAAAGTGTTTTGAGCTTTTGTAAGCGTGAATTGTGTAAATCTTATTTGTAGTTACTTCAGACACCAAATCAAGAGAAGATATATCTTTTACCATCCTTACCTTTTCGTATATAGCTTTTGGCTTTAAATCTACAGTAGATATAAATCCTCTGGTAACGCCTCTTTCTCGTAGTATTTTTACCAAAGCCCTTGTGTCTATGTTTGATATCCCTACTATGTTGTGCTTTTCAAGGTAAGAGGATAATGTAGAAATAGAAGCGTGGTTGCTATATATCTTTGATATCTCTCTTACCACGAAACCAGCAACTTTGGGAGAATCTGACTCTATATCGTTGTTGTTTACACCGTAGTTTCCTACTTGTGGGTTTGTCATTACTACTATTTGGCCTTTGTAAGATGGGTCTGTTATAATCTCTTGATAACCTGTGATAGCAGTGTTAAATACCACTTCTCCAAAACATTCCCCAGTTTTGCCAAAGGATTTACCTATAAAATATGTACCGTCTTCAAGACACAAGATTGCTTTCATTAAAAGCTTATTATAACATAACAGTATCTTCTTTATAAAAGCTTAAAACAATATAATATATATCATTAAGCATATCTATAAAAAGTTTATACTTTTTTTATGAAATTACGATATAATATATATAGCTTGACAAAGGCAGTATTAAATGCTATACTTTAGTTAAAGGAGGAGAAAGCTATGAACAGGTTTCTTACAATGCTGGCGCCAGCCATAGGACTGGGGTTCATGCTCTATGCAGCGAGCGCGCACGGAAACGAAGGTGCAGGTGTGTACGCAAACCCAGAGCCAAACACCTGTAACGACGGTGCCTATTGGATTACATGTATTAACATCAACAAAATTAAAGCTCTTGGTAAAGAAGAGCACAAACCAGCCCCACCTCCACCACCACCTCCCCCTCCACCACCTCCACCACCTCCACCACCTCCACCACCACCTCCCCCCCCACCACAAACACCACCTCCACCACCTCCACCACCAGTAAGTAAGCCAATAGTAAAACCACATGCTATGTACGGTTATTACAGAGTGAAACCATGCGATACCCTTTCTACGATAGCTCAAAAGATTTATGGTACTCAAGTATACTGGCCATCAATCTATGACTTAAACAGAAGAGCTATAGGTAGAGACCCATGGATATTGAGAGTAGGTATGAGGCTAAGATACTTAGTACACCTCACACCAGCCGAAAGAGCAAGAGCAAGACGTGAGTTTAACTACTGGACACTAAAATACAAGAACAGAAAACGCAACCCTCTATGTATATTGCATGGTAAACCTGTAGAAGTTGGTGGTCACGCTCACAAAGCAGCTAAGACAGCAAAAAAAGCTCACGAAAAAGCTGCCAAAAAAGCTAAGAAGAAATAAGTAGTTTGTAATAAGGCTCGGTGACCGGTTTATACCGGTCTCGGGTTTTTGTATGATATATATATCAGACGAAGAAATAGATAAATTTATAAAGGATGATATTCCTTATTGGGATATAACAACTGAGCTTTTAGATATAAAATCTTTAGCCACTATCGCTATATCCAATAGAAAAAAAGAATGTATTCTTTGCGGTACAGAAGAAGCTACAAGAATAGCCAATAAGTTAAACCTACAAGTAAATTTTGTTAAGCCGTCTGGTAGTGTTTTAAAATCTGAGGAAACGTTTTTTGAAGCATCAGGAAACGCAAAAGATATACATAAAGCTTGGAGAATATGTCTAAATATATTAGAGTACATGTCTGGTATAGCCACACAAACCTACGAAATGGTAAGAAAAGCTAAAAGCGTAAGAGAAGACATAGAAATAGCCACTACTAGAAAAATGATAGGCTTTAACAAAGGTCTAATTGTAAAATCTATTTTAACGGGTGGAGCAATCCCTCATAGGCTTGGGTTATCTGAAAGTATATTGATTTTCGATCAGCATAAGATATTTTTTAAAACTCATGAAGATTTGCTAAAAGCTATTAAAATTCTAAAACAAAGAGCGAAAGAACATAAAGTATGTGTGGAAGTTTCTTCCTTAGAGGAAGCCTTAATCTTTATAGATGCTGTTGATATGATACAATTTGATAAACTTGGTGTTGAGCTTTTGGAAAAAGCGGTAAAACGTATAAAATCTCTAAAACCAGAAATGGTTGTTTTAGCGGCTGGCGGTATAAATATGTCAAATGTAGAGCAATATGCTAATACTGGTGTAGATATATTGGTCACCTCAAGCTTATACCAAGCACCTATGATGGATTTTAAGGCAGAAATAAAACCTTTATAATATTATCTATTTATGATATAAATTTTATGTTATAAATCGTTATATTTTAGCATATATATTGATGTTGACATTTCTCAAAAAGCGTTATATACTAAAATATAATTCGGTTTAGATATGCTAACTTTTTATACAACAAAAGCTGTTGATAGGAGGTAAGATGGTAAATTTAGCGTGTGCACCAAACTTAGAAGGAATAATTGATAAGATAACCGTTGCTGCAAATATTCCAACTATTGTAACAATAGGAGAAAACTGCTTAGTTTATCAACGTTCGCTCATAAGTTCAGCTGAAAAGCCTTATGATATATTTTTAGCTGCAGATATAGAATCCGCTAAAGAATTAGTTGATCTTGGTATAGGTTTTGATCTGAGGATATACGCTAGAGGAAGACTTTGTTTGTTTGCTTTTGATAAAAAACCATCTTTAGAAGATATAGAAAAAGCACGTCTTATTGCTATGCCAGACCCCAATGTTGCACCTTATGGAAGAGCTACTTACGAATTTCTGAAAAATACAAACCTATTAGACGAACATAAGCTTATATTTGGTAGGAATCCAAAAGAGGTTTTGGAAATCCATAAAGATAGAAAAGCGGACTTGGCGTTTTTGCCTCTTTCCTTTGTGCTGGCAAATCTAAAATCAGAAAACTATTTTGAATTGGACATCTCTTACTACAAACCAATAGAGCAGGCAGGTGTGATTGTTAACAAAACAAATGAGGCTATTTTGTTGTTTGATTTTATAACAAATGGCGAGTTTGCAAAAAATATCTTTAAGGAGTATGGGTTATGAGTATAAGAAAGCTTTTTTTTCTTTTGGTGCCGTTGATTTTGATATCTTGCTCTAAAAAACCTGAACTATCAACGCCAACAAATTCACAGGTCAAAACTCCAAAATACGCCGTATTGTTTCCCATGGCTTTACCTTTTTGTTTTATGCTAAAAGCTCAAGACGGTATAGTAGGATATCCTGGGATGAATAGAAAGGCTATACCGTTTTTTGCCGGTAATCTTATCTTAAAAGAAGATCCGAATTTTATAAACAAAACTGTGGACATAGGTAATCCTCATGTTACAAATTTGGAAACCATAGAAAGTCTTAAGCCGTCGTTAGTAATAACAGCTCCTTTTGGTATGTACAACGAAAAATTGAATCACATGGGCATCAAGACGTTTTCTTTTTGTGGACAATTTTGCGATACAAAAAGTCTTTTAGAGGACATAGATAAGCTTGGGAACCTTTTAAACCATAAAGAAAATGCAGAAAACGTAGAAAAATTTTATAGGCAAAATATAGAATATGTAAAGGCCCATTTAAAGGATATAAAGACAAAACCTAAAGTTTTATACCTTACTCAAGAAGGTCCAAGCGGTGAATCTTTAACTGCCGGTGGTGGTTTTACAAAACTTGATTCAGAACTTATAAGTTTGGCTGGAGGTATTGACGTTGCAAAAAATGTTAAAGGTATGTTTGGTCAAATTTCCTCAGAAGACATAATAAAATGGAATCCAGACTTTATTTTTATAGGCGCTGGTGGTGATGTGAACTCAATATATAAAAACAAAGCTCTTTCTCACGTAAAAGCTGTAGAATACAAAAGGGTTTATTTAGTGCCGTCTTTTTGTTCTGGAGAAAAATCTGTTTATTCGAACTGGTACTCATCTGAACAGTTTCCGTTGGGTCTTCTTTGGACAGCTTATATTTTGCACCCGCGACATTTTAAGGATTTTACGAACTATATACAAAAAGAGGAGAAGTATTATTTAAATACATTTTGGAATATAGCTTCTATGAAGGTGTGTAATTTAAATCTTTAAAATTAGAGGAGGTAAAGTATGAAAAGATTTATGCTTTTGATGGCTTTGTTTTCTTGCTCTGGTATTGCAGAAACCGTTTATCAGCTTCCACCTTTGAAAATCGGTGGTTCTAGCCAATATTATCAGACTAAAAGCCAGAAGCGAGAGATGTTAAACTTTTTCTTAAATCAAGCAAAATATAAATATTCAACGTCTCAAAAGTTTGTAATCGATAAAGAGGGTTTTATCAAAACAAGTCCTTTGAATTTTGATGCTTTTGATATGACAAAGCTACTACCATCTATAAACGTAGAAGGGCCAGATTATATAGGCACAGACGAGGTAGTTAGGATAAGAGGTTTAAATGTTACACATGCTGGCAACGTAGAAATAGAAGGTGTGCCTATGCCAAATGGTCCAGGAGCTGGGGCTTCTGTGTCTGTTTTTAATCCTCAGGATATATCTAGCATAGATACATACCTTGGGGCTATACCGCCAGATGAAGGTTTCAACGTTTTTGGAGATTTTCCAGGTATATTAGATTTGCGTGTATTAAAACCAAGCAACACGTTTTCAACCAAAATAAAAGAGTATTTTGGTACACATGATCTCACAAACACATACTTTAGAGTGGATTCTGGGAATATAGACAATAGGTTTAAGTTTTTTGTATCTGGTGATTACCTATATTCGCATAAGTGGAAAGGACCAGGTGAAATAAGAAGAGATAACATTACCTTCGATGGAGATTTAAGGATAGGTGATTCTTTAGATATAAGCCTTCTAACAGGTTATACAAAAAATAAACATAATAACTATTTCCAATATACGTATGCACAACTTCAGCAATATGGATATGACTATGACTATAATACAAATCCAAAATCTCCTCTTTATTACAACTATAACCTTGAGGATGTTAGATATTACTACTTTTTACCCACTTTTACAATAAAACCGGACACCTATCAAGAAGTTGTATTTAAACCCTATTGGTGGTCTATAAAAGGTTACAACGAGTACGGGATGATGCAGGGGCCTATAAAAAGCCAAAAACCTATAGTTCAGCTATTTTCGCTTGATAGCAAAAGGTACGGTTTTATAACCAAATATATATATGAGTTTGATAAAGATAAAAAATTTACAGTAGGGTATTGGTATGATAGGCAGCAACAACCTGGACCACCTTATTCTATAGCGGTGTTTAATCCAAGTTCTGGAGAGCTTGTTTTTGAAAAGTATGCTATTAAATCTCTTCATAATTACCATACTACAAATGAACCGTTTTTGGCTTTTCGCTACAAAACAAACAATACAAACATAGACGCAGGATTAAAGTGGTTAAATTATAAATCTATGGCAATATCTGGCCAAAACCAGAACGAGCAAGCTCCTAGTGTTGTATTTAACAAACCGCTTCCTTATATAGGGATAAATCATTCTTTTGGTAAAAATTTTAACTTATTTGCAAACTACGGAGAAACTTATGCAGGTGCAAATGTTAATTTATGGCCATTTTATGCTTCAAACGAGCAGTTTTTTACCTTTCATAACGTAAACCTTCAATACCTTTGGAATAGATTTTTTAATCTTACTACGGCGAACAACGTAGATTTGGGATTTAAATATAGCAAAGACAATTTTTACATAAGTCCTACTGTATTTTATAGCTTTTTACACCATTATGGTGCTTTTATACCACTGCAGACTCAAAATGGAACGATTTATTTGCCAGCAAATATAGCCAATGCTAAATCTTACGGTGTGGAGATTGTTTCTTCTTATGCTTTCACCGATTATCTATCTTTGTTTGCTGGATACTCTTACAACAAATTTTATTATACAGAAAACGTTAGTGTTTCGTTACCCGGTATATCGTCTCAAAGCTATAATATAGCTGGGAACCAGGCGCCGGATACTCCTAAAAATATGGTAAAAATTGGTGTTGTTTATAAGCATAAAAACTTATCTGTAGTACCAAGTATATACTACATAGGTAGAAGATGGGGAGATTCTACTCATACTCAGGAAGTGTCGCCTTACGTAGTAGCAAATCTCACATTAGATTATACGATGTCTATACAAAACCATAATATATATATCTCGTTGGCACTTTTAAATCTGTTTAATAAACATTATGTATCTACGGTGTGGTCACCGAATTCAAACCAAGCAACTTTAAGCCAACCCACATATCAAGTAGGTGCACCTTTTACAGCTATAGCTAGTGTGGGCTATGAATTCTGACGTTTTAAGGTAAAATGAGCAAAAAATTAATTTCTATGGGTTCCTTATTGATAACGATTATATTTTTTTCTATGTTTATAGGTCCTGTTAAAATACCTTTAGATTTTTGGCTTTTAAAAAATAAAAGCTATTATGAAACTATAATTTACGATATAAGACTGCCACGTATAATACTATCTTGTATAATAGGTGGAAGTATGAGTTTAGCTGGTGCGGTTTATCAGAGCGTGTTTAGAAACCCTTTAGCTTCACCAGACATATTGGGCACTGCTTTTGGATGTGCTTTTGGGGCAGCTGTAGGTATTTTGCTTTCCGGCAACCTTATATTTATACAGTTTTTTAGTTTGATATCTGGAATTCTATCTACTCTTGCGGTATTTTATATAGCTAAAAAAGATGAACATATTGATATACTTAGCCTAGTAATATCTGGAATTGTAGTAGGTTCTTTTTTCTCGGCTTTGCTTGGACTAGCAAAATATTTTGCAGATCCAGACAACAAGCTCCCAGCTATTACGTTTTGGCTTATGGGTAGTTTTTCAGATGTTGGTTATAAAGATGTAGCAATAGGGCTTGCATGCCTAATACCAATTTGCGTAATATATTATAAAAGATGGTTTCTAAACGTAGCCAGCTTAGAAGACGAAGAGGCCATGGCTCTTGGTTTTGATATACATAAATTTAGAATGCTTATGATAGGGCTATCTACCTTGCTTGTGTCTATAAGCATATCTCTTGTTGGTATAATTGGATGGGTAGGGCTTGTAGTGCCTCATATGGCAAGGCTTGTGGTAGGGCACGATAACAAGTACGTTGTTGTTGCTAGTCTAATAATAGGTGCTTTATTTGTACTTTTATGTGATGATATAGCAAGAAGCTTAACCACCGGCGAAATACCTATAGGTATCGTTACATCTTTTATAAGTGCACCGTTGTTTGGTTTTTTATATAAAATGAACTATGCTAAAAATAAATAACGTATCCTATAGTGTAAAAGGTAAATCTATTCTAAAAAATATTGATTTAGAGTTTAAAAACGGATTTGTTTATTCAATCGTAGGGCCCAACGGTGCTGGGAAAACCACACTTTTAAAGAGTTTAATAAAATTGATAGAACCAGATTTTGGAGATATTTTTATAGCTAATAAAAGCCTAAAAACTATAAAACAAAAAGAGATAGCAAAATATGTAGCTTTTTTGGGACAGGAGTATTTGTCAAAACAACCTTTAAATGTGTTAGATGTGGTAGTTATGGGGATGTTGTCTGATATAACTTCAAGCCCATCAGCCAAACATTATGGGGAGGCAATGAAAATTATCAAGATGCTTGGCTTAGAATACCTTGCTGATAAGGATTTTGATAAGCTAAGCGGAGGTGAGAAAAAGCTAATACTAATAGCAAGATCAATAGCTCAGAATCCACCAGTTTTAATATTGGATGAGCCTACAAACCACTTGGATTTTAAAAACAAACATCATGTTTTGAGATTTATAACAGATTTTACAAAATCAAACAACATTATATGTATAATGACTATACATGAACTAGAATTTGCATTTTATTATAGCGATTTTATAATTTTGATGAAAGATGGTAGAATAGTGGCTTTTAAAGATAAGTGTAGTATTTTTAAAGAATACGATATATCAAATCTTTACGATCTTAAAATCACAATTAAAGTAATAGATGATTTTATATGTATAAAACCAAAATGATTTAGTTTAAGCTTTTGAATATATGTCATCTAAAATATCTAAACCGCATCGAAGTGAATATAGCCAGTTTAAAAATTTGTTTACATTTTCTCCCTTAAATATCTTTCCGTGCTGCGGAGCTATCATATTTACATTTCTTTTCCTTACTTGTTCTACCCATTTCCTACAGACTATATTGCTTTGCATGTATCTTTTATGAAAAGATTCCATTTTTGGTAAATGTTCATCAAAATCTTCCACAAATATACCCTCTTCTTCGTTCGTGACGATAGAGGCTCCTATGTCTCCACTAAACAAAATACCAGATTTTTTATCGTAAAGGGAGAAATTTCCTACACTGTGAAGAAAATGGGCTGGTATAAACTCAATTTCGTTACCGCTAGGTAGGGTTATACTCATACCATTATCGGGAATTTCTTTTATTTTAGTCGTATCTTTTATGCCAAAGTGAGATATAAACCTTCTCCATAGTTTAGATATGTACACATCTGCTTTAGTGTTCGCCATAAGCATAGTTACACCAGAAGCTACATCGGGATCTTGGTGAGAGTAAAATATAATTTTTATATCATCAGAACTAACATAATCAAGTATTGAATCGTAAACTTGGAAAAACGAATATATACTGCCTGGGTCTATTAAAACTGCATAGTTTTTCTCTACGATCATATACTCGTTGGTCCATATATAATCTCCGCTAAGTCTCATGCCTTTTAACAATATAAACTTATGGGCTCCATCATCGTATAAGTTCATAATATTCCCCTCCTTTTATCATATTATATTATATTTTAGGTAAATTTGTTTTTATAAATATATACGCCGCCCCCTTCTTCTATATGGACCATTACTTTGTCGCCAACTTTCAATCCCCATTCTGTAACCATCTTCTTTGGTATAACGGCTGAAAGTTCTAAGTTTTTGAACTTTACCATTATGGAGGCTCTAAACTCACCCACGTCTAAATCTGTTACAACACCCTTAAATAGAGTATATTTCGTTACAGGCTTCAAGCTCATGCTCCAAACACCCCACTATTTTACCATACTCTAAAAAATTCACCACATACACCACTTGTGTCTGCAAGAATCTCCCTACGTCTATAACTACTCCTTCAGCACCTTTTGGTAGGAGTAGTTCACCCCAGGGTAGCCCTGGGAATGTACCATCATTTCTTATTTTTCTCTTGGTTTTTACAATGTCGCCTACTTTAAACTTTGGCTCTATCATTTACACCAACCTCAAAGACAACATTTGGTTTTACTACGTCTTGATGTACTTTAAACAACCTTTCTTTAAACGGACTATCAGTGCTTTGAAAATCCGAATAAGCTTTTACTAAGAAATCTCTCATTTTCTGATAGGCTTCTTCTTCAGAGGACACTGATAAAGAATCTATATAAACTTTAAACTTTTGTAAAATATGTAGCCTAAAAGGTTTTAATATATGCTCCTCATAAGGTATCTTGAAGTAATCAAAAAATTCTTCCGCACTACTTAGTTTTTTTATATCTTCAAACAAACTCATACACTCACCTCCTTTAATTTGGTGATACATAAATCTATAGGACATATAGCTACACATTGTGGTTCATCGTAAAAACCTTCACACTCAACACATACTTTGGGATCTATAAAGAAAGTTTCGCTGTCATCATGATATATCGCTTTTGTAGGGCACAAATCCTCGCATGCATAACAAGATACACAGGCATTTTTATCTATAGAGTAAGCCATATGTCATACCTCCACTTTTTCATTCATCTTTTCAAGAACATACTCTTTATAGTATTTTGCCAAGGCTTCATCTATAGTTAGGAAAGCGTATTCATCAACACAATCTATGTTCTTTTCTTTCAACACATCTCTTGGTTCAAACCCTATTTTAGCAGCTATTATGGCTTTACAGTCAGAAAGTTTTGAAATGGTATCTTCTAAGATATTTTCGCCTTCTAAGCATGATATAGAACCATGGCAATAAGGTGTTACTTTTCTATGGTGTATAAACTTAGCACCGCTAGCACTTACTTCGTATATTAAAAATTCATTAGCGGTTCCAAAATGTTCATTTACAGTCATCTGTCCTTTTGAAGCCACAGCTACCAGCACTTTTGGGCTATTGTCTTCTTTTGCACTGTATAGGAGCTCTCTAGCTTTATGTAGTTTTTCTCTTTCTTTTTCTATCTCCTCGTGGACTTGCTTGCGCCAATTAGGATCGTAGTTTATATTTAGCTTATCTAACTTGTCTTTAGTAAACTCTTGTCCTCTGTCTTCGCCCAAAAGTCCTACTGCATCGGCTCTACACTGCCTACAGTGCCTCATTAGATTCATGTCGCCTTCACATTTTTCTTGTATCTCTTTCAACACTTGAGGAGAAGGAGATTTTATGCCGGCTTTTTGGAAAGCAGTCCCATCACCTTCCACATAAGGCATTATGTTGTGCAAGAATGCTCCCATTGATTTTACTTTTTTGCTAAGATCTAAAATTTCATCTTTATTTATCTCTGGTACGAAAACAGTATTCACTTTAACTAAAATCCCATTTTCCACACAAGCTTGTAAACCTTCGTATTGTTTTTCTAACAATATGGCAGCAGCTTCTTTGCCCTTGTACCTTTTGTGGTTGTAGAAAACCCAAGGGTATATCCTTGATGCAGTATCGACGCTAACAGCGTTCACAGTCACCGTGACATGATCTACATCAAGCTCTTTTATCTTATCTACATACTTATCCAATACAAGACCGTTTGTAGAAAGACATAGCTTTATATCTGGAGCTTTTTCTTTTATAAGCTCAAAAGTTCTGAACGTCCTTTCTGGATTTGCTAGTGGGTCTCCAGGACCTGCTATACCAACTACAGATAGTTGTGGTATTTCCATTGCCACAGCTAAAACTTTTTTGGCAGCTTCTTCTGGAGTAAGAAGTTCACTCACTACGCCGGGCCTTGATTCATTGGCACAGTCATATTTTCTATTGCAATAATTACATTGAATGTTACAAGCTGGTGCCACAGCCACATGCATTCTGGCGTAAAAGTGATGTGCTTCTTGAGAGTAGCAAGGGTGATTTTTCACCTTTTCCTTTATATGATCTGGAAGAAAATCTTCCGTATTTGAGCCTATTCCACAAGCTTTAGAATTGCAACCCATGATTCTTAACCTCCTTTCATATGTTATTTAGCAATTATCATGCCATTATCAATTCCAGAAAATTAATTGCTATATAAGGTTTTGATAAGATTGTAATGAAATTTACAACTATATAACAATTGTTATAGTTATTACAACATTGTAATATTTTTTACATTAAAGAATATTCTTCAAACTCTTTTGTTGATAAAAGCTTTTGGTCTTCCACTGAAAAAACAAAGTTAGAAAGTTTAAAGATGTCTGCTAAGTCATGGGCTACAAATATTGTATAGAATTTATACATCTTTGAAAATTCTAATATTTTCTCTTGAATAGAATGTTTTGTTTTTCTATCAAGAGCTGAAAAAGGTTCATCCATAAGTAACACCTTTGGACGTCTTGCTATAGCTCTTGCTATTGCCACTCTTTGGCGTTCACCACCTGATAATTTGTTTGGACGTTTATCTTTTAAGTGTTCTATGTTAAAAGCTTTCAAAATTTCTAAAGCTTCTTCTTTTGAAGATGCATAAGCTACGTTGTCAAGTACGCTCATGTTAGGGAACAAAGCAAAATCTTGAAATACAAATCCTATAGAACGCTTCTGAGGAGGTAAAAATAAATTTTCGTCAAGCCATACATCACTATCAACCACAATCTTACCCTTCGCTTCTTCTAAACCGGCTATTGCTCTTAAAGTTGTGGTTTTGCCAATGCCAGAAGGACCTACTATACCAAGTATTTGGCTTTTAGAAAGGTTGATTTCAAATTTAAAAAACTTGGTTTCAATACTTATTTCCATCATCTTTCTTGAAGCCTTTTTAAAATTTGTAAAAAAATGAGAGTACCCATGGCTATTGCGAAGAGTATCAAAGCTGTGATGTTTGCTTGTTTATAGTTTAGTTCTTGTACATAATCAAATATAGCTATAGAAGCTGTTCTAGTTTTATCTGGGATATCGCCACCTACCATAAGGACAACGCCAAACTCACCTATGGTATGAGAAAATACAAGTACCAAAGCACTTATTATAGAGTATTTGGAGTTTGGCATTATTACTCTTAAAAGCGTATAAAACTTTGATTTTCCAAGGGTATAAGAGGCTTCTATGATAGACTTTGGTACGGACCTAAAGCCTGACACTACTGGAGAAACAGCGAAAGGCATACTATATATGATAGAACCAAAAAGAAGCCCTTTAAAATTGAACACAAGCTTTATACCAAAATGATTTAAAAATTGTCCTATGGGACTTCCAAGTCCAAATATATATATTATATAAAATCCCAGCACAGTGGGGGGAAGCACCAATGGACTCATGATAAAAGGTTCTACGATATCTGCCCATACGCTTTTACTAAAAGCTAAAAAATAGGCTATGAAAATTCCCACCACGCCGAGGACTAGCGTAGTGGATATAGCCAACTCAAAACTTATTAGAAAAACTTTGTAATCCATTTATTTTGGTATGCCGTATCCAAAAGATTTCCAGATAGCTATTGCTTGAGGGGAATATAAAAAGTTAAAAAATCTCATGGCAGCATTTTTATCTTTTGTTGCTTTTATTACAGCAGCGCCTTGCACAATAGGTTTATAGCAAGCTTGAGGTATAAGGTATATTTTGCCTTTTCCTTTTAGCTGTGGTGTCAAGAGGAGCGAATACGACACAAGCCCTACATCTGCATTTTTAGAGGCTACATATTGGGCAGTTTGTATGATATTTTCACCGAAGACTATTTTGTCCTTAACGTTATGATATATGTGATAGCAATGAAGCGTGGATATACCAGCTATACCGTAAGGTGCTACTCTTGGGTTTGCTATAGCTATTTTTTTTGCTTGCAAAAGGGCAAGCTTTGGATTGTCTACGTTTATATTGTTTTCTACAGTGAAAAGGGCAAGTTTGCCTATAGCGTATGGTTTAGGCTTATAAGATAAACCTTGTTTATAAAGAAGTTCAGGGTAATGAGTATCCGCGGACATAAATACATCTATAGGATAACCCACTCTTATTTGATTGTAAAAGTTGCCAGAAGCTCCGTATATAAACTTTAATTTGTCCTGGGGGTATTGTTTTTCATACAGCGCTGTCAAATCTTGCAATACAAACCTAAGATCTGCGGCTGCTGCTACTGTGATTGTAGCGCCAAAGACTATTTTGCTTGCTAAAAGCCCAAAAACTATAAACTTTTTCATAAAATCACCTCCTAAATTACGTAAATCATTACGTTTGAAGCTTTTATTATGACGTAAACCGAAGACCCCTCTTTTATACCAAGTTCTTTTAACGATTCCGTAGTTATCACAGAGCTAATTGTAAGCTCAGCACCTATGTCCACTTTTACCATACTGTTTACATCAGATTCCACTATCTGTTTGACGATGCCTTTTAGGATGTTTCTAACGCTTAATGGGTATAGTTTTTCTACTTCCTCCCCCACCCCCAACATAACATCAGAGGACTTTATAATAGCCACTACATCTTTACCAGGCTTTAAATCTAAAGCGTCTACCGCTTCTGTGGTGATTACAGATTTTACCGTAGCACCGTTTCTTATTGAGATTACAACCTCTGAGACCGCTTGGCCTCTTTCTACAGAGCTTACTTTTCCGAGCAACTGATTCCTTGCAGACAATTTCATACACAACCTCCTTATAAAGTATAAACTTTCCAACTCTTCTTCTTTTAAAAGCTCCAAAAACTTTTGGTATTCTTCTTGAATACGCTCATAATTCTTAAGGAGTCTTTTACCGTATGGTGTAAGTATAGTTTGTCCACCATCTTTTCCGCCAGCTCTTGTATAAACAATAGGCTCTTCTGATAAATTGTTCATAGACTGTATATGGTCCCAAGCTGCTTTATAGCTCATCTTCATCTCTTTAGCAGCTTTTGATATAGAACCGTATTTGTCTATAAGCTTTAAAAGCTGATAACGACCTTCTCCAAAGAAACCTTCACCGTCTTTGTTTATAAAGATATCACCTTTAATTTCTATCATAGCAATATTATATTAAAATACCGTCCTCAAAGCTAACGTATAGTCCCAAAAAGATTTTAAAGA